>Ga0208524_1001064_pt1 | contig 13270 bp, 12 predicted proteins | sample ETNtaG_28_FD_185779 | JGI IMG/M metagenome (GOLD analysis project Ga0208524, IMG submission 185779) | Marine microbial and viral communities from oxygen minimum zone, Eastern Pacific Ocean - ETNP201406SV61 (SPAdes) (version 2) | ecosystem: Environmental > Aquatic > Marine > Oceanic ... | reverse complement strand
TCGTAATATTCCCGGGCTTCTTCTCCTAAAGTAGAACAGATAAAACTGTCAATTAGCTCAAAATAATCTTTACTCTCAACAGGACCTGTAAAAACTAGGGGAAAAGGCTGTTCAGCATTTTTAGGATGCATCAGTATTCCGAGCAAATACAGGATTTCTTCAGTAGTCCCGACTGCTCCCGGAAAAACAATAAAACCGTGTCCGGAACGTACAAAAGCCTCGAGCCGCTTTTCAATATCAGGCATCACCACTAAAGTGTTAACTATCGGATTCGGTGATTCTGAAGCAATAATTCCTGGTTCTGTAATCCCAATATACCGACAGTTATTGTAGCGCTGTTTTGCATGGGCAATGGTAGCGCCTTTCATGGGACCTTTCATGGCTCCGGCACCACAACCTGTGCAAATGTTAAATTCTCGCAACCCCAACTGATAACCTACTTTTTTAGTATATTGATATTCGATTTCGCCTATTGAATGTCCACCCCAACAAACTACTAAATTTGGATCAGTCAAGTCTCTCAGTAATCCTGTATTACGTAGAATATGATAGACAAAATCAGTGATTGAAGACGATTGATTTAAATCAAAACCTCCTTTTTTTGAAAGTTCTGTACCTACAAACACAATATCCCGTAGCACCGAAAATAGATGTTCATTGATGCCCTGAATCAGCTTCCCATCCACAAATGCTTTGGGCGGTGCATTCCGTATTTCAAGCTTGATGCTGCGAGTCTGCTGTAAAACTTCAATGCTGAAATCGGGAAAACTTGCGAACATTTCTTTTCCGCTGTCAGTGTGACTGTCACTGTTCAGCACAGCGAGAGCACAACGTCGGAACAGTTCATTCAGTCCTCCGTTTTGAGGATCACTGAGTTGACGAATTTCTTGTTGTGAAAGGAAATCTAGGATACCTTTTGGACGAATACTGGCATCCATAATTTACAGGCTGGGAAAAAGGTTTGAAATAAAAATTCGAAACGCTTACTTTCGTTGCAGGAAAGAGTTTTTAAGAAGCTCAAGAAGATTAGTTCATGGCTTTAATTGCTGGATTCCTGAGTTTATGATCAGTAGAGGTATTATTTATCGCGCCCTCTGCTCACTGATTTGTATTTACGGACTGACCAGTCCGTTTAACAACTTGCTCAATTGAACTGACTGCTTGTTGATGCAGAGACTGATGGTACACCAGCAGATGCGCCGCCTACTGCAAACGAACTGATACCACGTTTTGTTTCATGACTGCCGCATTCCGGACAATCAATTTGTGAATCCATTTCAGAACATCTACGAAGTTCAGTAAATCCACTTGTGCATTGCTGGCACTGGTATTCATAAAGCGGCATTTTTATCCTGCATTAAATATCGAAAAATCAGTGTGTTAGTGTATCATGCTTTATGCTGAAAATCAATCAGTTTTTAGTGTTGTGCTCGATTGTCGCTGAAATTGCCTGAGACTTTTTTGAATTAACTGATAAGAGACATATTAATGAAAATATAATATGTTGAAACAGAAATAATCCAAGCTAAAAAGTAAACACACTAATGTTAATGCATTTAAATCACTGTTGGAGAAAATCCATAAAAAAATCATTATTACAGATGGAGATGCTAAATATTATCTTGTATTTTAAGACAGGACTACCATAGAATCAAACGTTCCAACAATAACCAACATGTGTATATACAGGCTGTTTTAATCAAAGTACTTATTCAGAGAAATATTATGAAGTTCATTCGAGTTTCTTTAGCAATTTTCATTTCACTTTTATTGTTTGCACAAACAGGCAGCGCCCAGGAGTCTTCTGCCGAAATCAAGAACCAGAGTTCAACAGGAACCCTGGATGCGGCTGGGGAATATGTTTTTCACAAGGTGTCTGCGGGAGATAACAAAAAAGTATTTCGCGATGCTGTGACAGGACACATCGTCAATAACAAAGGGATACAGACAAGGTGTCTGTGGGAGATAACAAAAAAGTATTTCGCGATGCTGTGACAGGTCACATCGTCAATAACAAAGGGATACAGAATTTTTATGCTGTGCCTGCAATTGAAACCAAATGGTTGGCCACAATAATTAATTCTGAAGTCGTATGGCATGAACAACTGCAGCAACTTGAACAGACCTACCGTAAAACATTTCAGAGACGTGCGGATCTAAAATCCGGACAAAACGATCGGGCGGTACGTATAGAAAACTACAGCCTGAATATTTCTAAACTTGAAAAAGAGATTGCTGAAATACGCAGGCAGATTGTCCAGATTAACGTTGATCAGCAGGTTTATATTAACAGTCTTCGTAAAACACCGATCACGACCCTGGTTGCCATCAAAACACTTTATGCGGCTGATTTAATGAGCAGCAAGGACAAACTTGATGTATTGAACAGTGCAATTTTTGGCAGTATGGAAGAACCGGTGCTAAGCCATATAACCTCGACTCACGGGAACAAAATCAACATACCATTACAAACCGGACATATTCGCGTGACCTACATGTATCCGGAAAATATTACACATTTTGATTCTGAAGCTAACGAACATATCTACCTGTTTTTACGGGTGGAAGCTTACCCTTTTTCAACAGGCGCTTCAAACGATGGAACAGTTGAGGACAGAGGAGTAGGAGTAGAAATTCTTTCAAATATTAAACAAATCCAGTCTTACCTCAACACAAAAGAAGTTGGTGATAAACGCTTACTGGACTGGCTGATTAAAGAATACAACAATCAAAAAATCAACAATGATCATATGTTGAACTTGATCACAGGAAAATTGGGCGATTTCAAAATGTTCCGGAATGGCCTAAAGCAGAGTATTTCCGAGCTCCGCTCAAAAGTAAATAGTATCACCGCTCAAAGGGATTCGCTTGTTGGCAGTGGAGACGCGGTACAGATTGAAGCTGAATACAAACGTGCTAAAGAACTTTATCATCAATACTATGCAAGCCGAAATGTACTGACTCACGAGAAGTATACTCTTGAAAACGATGTGATGTTCAGTCTCTTCCGCATTGAAGGTGAATCAAGTAAAAACAATGCTAACACAGAGCAAAAACAAATGGTGGATTCAAATGTTGCTTCAAACATTCCTATCAGCGGTAGACCACTGAAAGACATTTTTGCTGATATCCTGATTACGGCAAATCAAAAAAGGAAACTCAATCTGCAGAACTATCGTGAACGGATTTACCGTGCAAACGAAGAACAGACACAACTCATTCAGGGTGCATTAGAGTGGGAAGTGGAAAGTGAAGAATTCAGCATCTTGAAACTTACCCGCGGAAATGTAGGTTCAAGAAGCCATTTTGTACTGCATCTTGCAAAACGCAGTATTCTAATTTCTAAGCCTGGCTTTCCTGCGCCAAAAAGCGGTGTCTGCAAGTCAACACTCTTGTTTAAGCGTGGAAAAAACGTGATGCGAAACTCTTCAAAACCTGCGTTGGATAAACTCGCAAAATGCCTACGCAAATACCCAAAACAAATGATCCAGATTACTGGTCATACTGACCCCCTTAAACCTAATTATGGTGAAGGTTCAAAATTTAGTAATGTTACATTAGGTTTAAAAAGAGCCGAGGCGCTCATGACATCTTTAACTGCGCTGGACTTCAACCCTGGCCGTTTCATTGTTGTCAGCAGGGGCGCAAAGGATCCAGTAGCTATTGGAAAAGATCAGAAAGACTTGGCGAAGAACCGTAGAGTTGAAGTTATCTCGTCACCAAAGGAATAATCCGAACCTCAGAGTTATACAGACAGCTCTAACGGATTAGGGGCAAGAGTTTCAGGAACTCCTCAACAAAGTAAGTGGTGAACTTCTCAGTGTGCGCTGAGTGGCAAGCCACGCCACCCCAACGCTTAATGCTGTAACACCTAAAATACTGGCCAAACTGGTTGGCCACGTCCATTTCCAGAGATTCTCAAAAAACCACCAGGAAATTCCGTAAGACATTATTAAGCTGAAAGCAACTCCGAACAAACCCGCAAATATTCCCAATACTGCAAATTCAATTTGTATCATCTTTTGGATATCGGAAAATCTGGCGCCTAGTACTTTAAGCAGATTCAGCTCCCAGAGACGTCCCTCAACTTCGTGACGTGCAATTGAAAAGACTACAACCAAACCTGCCAGAATTGAGAGATAGGCCATCAACCTAAGTGCCAAAACCATTTGATCAGATATTTTCAGGACCCGGCCCACAGTGCGTGTCACATCAATCACAGAAACGTTTGGAAAATCCTGGACTATCCGGTTTTGCACATTCAACCGGTCTGTTACGTCTAGTCCGCCTATGGAACCTAAAAATGTTCCGGGGGCATCTTCTAAAACTCCTGTCTGAAAAAGGATGAAAAAATTAGGTTGAAAACTATTCCACTGGACCCTTCGGAGGTTGATAACGACTGCTTCTATCAAAACTTCCTGCACATTAAAGGTCAACAAATCACCCAGTTTAAACCCCATTCTTTCTGCATAACGCACCTCCAAAGAAATTTCCGCCGGTTTTCCCGAATCCCAATCAAATTTAAGCGCCAATGGACGCCCCTCCACAATCTTCTCAGAGTACGAAAGCTGTGTTCGGTATGACAGGTTCAGGTTATGTCTCCGGAAGTTCTGCTGCCTTTCCTGTTCACGGGTCAGGGCAACTTTTTCAGTGTTAACATCAAAGCTCTTACCGTTCACTTTTTCCAGACGCGCTCGTACCATTGGTGATAGGTAATTTAAGTTAACGTTTTCAGCGGACAACGTTTTCCGGAGTGGTTCCATTTGTTCCGGCTGAATGTCAAATAAAAACAAGCTTGGAATGCGAAAATCATCAGGCCTCGAGACTTCTTCCTGCAAACCCTGATAAATTTGCGGAATCAAGTTTATCAATAAGGTTCCAAGTGCCAATGCCAGAAAACATGAAATAGCGCCTGTACGGTTACGCTGAAGATTCCGGAATGCGAGACGCTTCATCGTGCTTCCTGAAGTTTGACTGAACTTTCCGGCCAGGAATAAGACAAGCCAGGCCAAGCTGCCTAAAGACAGAATTGAAAGCAGCAGCATGCCCACAAAAGCACTGCCCACAATCAATGAATGGGACTGCCAGACTGACAAAGACCATGATAAAATCAGCAGCGGCAGATAACTCAAGGCCTGTCGCCAGAAAGCAGGAGTAACATCCTGCTGTCCAATATTTTCATGAAAAAGGTGTAGAGGCTGCACATTCCGAATTTTTGACAGCACAGGCAGGCAAAAGACCAAACTACCAACACTACCTAAAACAAGGGCAAACAGCAGGCTTCCAAGACTTAGCTGAGTTGCAAAACCACTTGGCAGAAATTGTTTAAGCAGCAAAGGTAAAAGCGGTAAAATAGCTACTGAGATGATAATCGCAATCAACGCGGCACCAGTTCCGAGCAATCCCAACTGCCACAAAACCATACGGTAGGTTTGCTGACGGGTTGCCCCCAGACTCATTAAAATCGATATTTCACGAAAACTATGAACCAGATAATTACGAAAAAGATAAGCCGCACCTATGCCTGCCAGAAATACTGCAATCATTGCCACTAAACCCAAATAATCATTGAGATAGCCCAGCAGTCGACCTAAGTTGTTTCCAGCTCTTTTATGCGTCAGGATTCTGATTTTTGAGTCTGATCCGTCAAAACTCTTTATTTGATTTTGCAGATCAATCACAAGTCCTGAAAGATTTGTACCATCAGGCAGACGGTACAACCTCTGATAGCTGACCCTGCTTTTTTTACTCAACAGACCTGTTTCCTGCATTTGTGAATATCCGAGATAAACACGCGGAGCAAGCCCGTAAGAAGAAAATGAACTGCTGGGATCATCAATTACAGTATCCGCAATGCTGAAACTCTGTTCACCAATTTTGATGCTTCCACCTACTTTGAGTCCAAGCATGAACAACAGTTCCGGATAAACCCAGGCTTCAGCAGACATATACAGACTTTGTCTTATATTTTCCGCTTCCACAACTCCTTTCTTTTTCAAAACCATTTTTCCATAAAAAGGAAATCCTTCCTCAACACCTGTGATCTGCACCAAGCGTGACTGATCTTTAGATGCGACCATTGTAAACAGTGTTGTTTTGCGGGTGGACAAAGTATTTTGCGGAAAATTTGCTTCAAGAGCGTCCAAAGTTTTTTCTTCAAAGGGAAGATAGCTCGTCAGTGCTACATCTGCTCCGAGAATGGCTTGTGAGTTTTGGCCAAGATGATTATCGAGCGATTCTTTGAATGAATCCAGTGCAATGAAACCGGCGAGTCCAAGGGCGAGGTTGAAAATAAAAAAGATGCTAAATCGTCGATTATTCAGTAACTCCCTCAAGGCCAGTTTGAGCCAGAAAAACGCTGGTGGATTTTTCATTGGAAAGTTCCTGAATGTAGCGTCAACTGTCTAGAACAGCGCTGGGCCAATTCAGTGTTGTGTGTTACCAGCAGCAAGGTCATGCCTGTCGTCTGCACGAGATCGAAAAGCAGGTTGCTGACCTGTAATCCTGTCGCATTGTCGAGATTTCCTGTTGGTTCATCGGCAAGTAAAATTGAGGGACGGATAACTATTGCTCTGGCGATTGCTACCCTTTGTGATTCACCACCACTGAGTTGATGCGGAAAATGTTTTTCACGCTCTGCTAGTCCCACCTGCATAAGGGCCTCCTTTGCGCGTTGCTGACTGTCTTTATGTCCAAACATTTCCAGCGGCAGAGAGACATTTTCCAAAGCCGTCAGGTGCGGCATCAAATAAAACTGCTGAAAAATGATGCCAATGTTTTCCGCGCGGAATTGCGTCAGTTTAGCTTCACTCATTGCGGAAATTTCCTGACCGCGCAAACGAAGTGAACCTGAGCTTTGACGATCCAAACCGGCCAACAGTGACAATAGCGTTGACTTACCGCTTCCTGATTGTCCAACAACCGCAACCGTTTCTCCTTCCGTAACTTGCAGATTTAAGTTTTTCAGGACTTCAATTTTGTCGTGATCGGCCTGTGGAAAAGTTTTGTCTAATCCCTCAATTTCAAGAATCATAAAAATGTGTGTTGTTAAGCTTGCTTCGTTTAAGTTAAAATCAATTTTGAGTGTACATAATAACGTACTTTTAATCAAATTATGGCACGCTGTTTTTAGTATCATTTTGTATCAAATTGTAGAATCGATATTTGCTAATTCTATTTTTTTGCATTCATGTGGTTTAATTATTATTTTTTGCTTGACTTGACCACAGTATGTTACATTATTTCGCAATGCGTTAAGCATTATATTGAGGCAGAACATTGTAACGAGATCATTCTCGTTTTTAACTTGGAATTGTCGTAGTTGTTGATATTTTTATAGGATAATATTTTTTAAACTTTTTCACATAGAAATCATGGAAACATTAAACATTTTACTTATCGGCGCGGGAACAGGCGTTATACTTGCGATTGTCAGTATGCTGCTGATTAATGCCTCAAACTCTGAACAATATCCTATCGGTGGCTTTCTGCCAGCATTGTGGATGGTAGCTGATCTGGGAGTGGATTCTAAAGTTGTAGTGGCCGGTATTTTAATGATGGGCGGAATGACAGGTTTTTACCTGACTCTTACTTTTTGGAAGGAACGCCCCGCTGTATTGAGAAGTAACCCTGCACTGGTAACGCATACAGCACATGACACTGAAGCAGTAACCACGGACGAGCACACGACTATAACTGTCAATGGAAAGTCTTTGGCGGAGTTTCTCTAGGAAGATAAGACTTCGCTTCAACTACGCTCAGGGAAAATGACAGACACAGTGCAACGGTCACAGGGAACGATCACGCTCAAGGCAAATTTTCGGCAATTAAAAAATTAAGCTTTTTAACTGATAATGTTGTGTTCCGGACCAAAAGGGAATTTCGTTATATTTTCCGCACCGTCTTTTGTCACAACAAGAATATCGTGTTCACGATAACCTCCCGCTCCAGGCATACTTTCCGGAAGCATCACCATCGGTTCAATTGAGACGACCATATTTGGTTCCAGCACAGTTTCGATATCCTCACGCAGTTCCAGTCCTGCTTCACGTCCGTAATAGTGTGAAAGAGTCCCAAAAGAGTGTCCGTAACCAAAGGTGCGGTACTGCAGCAAATCATGTTTAACAAAAATTTCATTCAGTTCACCGGCGATATCACAACAACGCACACCCGGTTTGATCAATTCCAACCCCCTGCGGTGTACCTCAACATTAGCCTCCCAAATTTCCAGATGACGTTCTGAGGCATGATCAAAAAATAAAGTCCGTTCCAAAGCCGTGTAATACCCTCCAATCATCGGGAAACAATTTATGCTGAGAATATCCCCTTTTTGAATTTTACGTGTACTGACGGGATTGTGAGCACCATCAGTATTAATTCCTGACTGGAACCAGGTCCAGGTATCCATGATGTCGCTTTCCGGATAACGTTTCGCTATTTCACGCACCATGGTCTGGGTGGAATGCAGAGCAACTTCATGCTCCGGTACTCCTTCAGCAATTGCTTCGACACATGCCTCTCCGCCAATATCTCCGACTTGCGCGCCGTTGTATCTCCGACTTGCGCGCCGTTGCGGATTAATTCAATTTCTTCCGCGGATTTGATCATACGCTGTCGCATGGTCATTTTTGAAATATCAACAATCTCTGTGTCAGGCAGTGCGGTCTGGAGTTTATTTAAATTTTCCAGATTGATGTGATCATACTCTACACCTATTCGATGGTTTCCCTGCATTTCCTGCTTTACGGCCCTGAAATAATTATCACGCTCCCAATCAGTGAAGATAATATTGTCACCAAAACCACGGCGCCAGGGTTGCCCTCCGTCAATATTAGCGGTGATGGATTTCAGCTTATCCTGTGTCACCACCAGTCCATACGGACGTCCAAACGAGCAGTATACAAAATGATTGTAATAATTGATGTTATGGATGGAAGTAAAAAAAACTGCATCCACACTTTCTGTTTCCATCAAAGACCGCAACCCTGCCAGTCGGTTTTCCATTTCAGCGACAGAAAAAATTGGCGTTTGTTTTTCGCCGTTTTTGATTGAGATAAGTTGTTCCATGACTAAGCCTCACTAGCTTGAATATTAAACAAAAACATTATTCAACTGGTTATTCACACAGACAAAGGTTGTACATTTAGAAATGTCTTTGATTTTTTTGGCACCGATATAAGTGCAGGTACTCCGGACACCACCCAGCAGATCGAGGAGTGTATCCTCCAATGCGCCTTTGTAAGGAATCTTCACCAGTTTTCCTTCACTTGCTTTATAATCTTTACCCTTTTTATCACTGTAATATTTATCAAGTGCAGTACTGCTCGCCATTCCATAAAATTCTACAGTTTTTTCACCAGTAATTTTATTTTCCGTAATGCTCCCGCTATTCTCATCATGACCGGCTAATAAGCCTCCCAGCATCACAAAATCTGCATTTGCGCCAAAGGCTTTGCTGATGTCACCTGAACAAGTACATCCACCGTCTGACATAACCATCCCGCCAATCCCATGTGCGGCATCTGAACAGTCTATAACCGCGCTCAACTGTGGTATACCAACTCCTGCAACATTTCTGGTAAGACATGCAGATCCTCCTCCAATTCCGACTTTAACGATATCAGCACCGGACAAAATCAGTTGTTCCGTCATTTCCGGAGTACAAACATTTCCGGCAATGATAATTTTATCCTCAAATTCGCTACGCACTTGCCTGATAAAATCTGAAAACTGTTCGGTGTAACCATTGGCGACATCAATACAAATGAAATTAAAATGTTTTATATTATCTCCCAGTTCGTGGAGTATCTGTAAACCTTCCGCAATGCCAATTGTAATTGCAACGTTTTTCTTGACGCTGTTCGGAATTTTGAGCATTTCTTCTGCAGTATGGAATTTATGCAAACACGTCAGTGTGTTATACTTGCTTAATATTTTTGCTGAGTCAACTGTACCAACTGTATCCATATTTGACGCGACAACCGGTATTCCTTTCCAAACCAGCTTGGACCACTTAAACTTAAATTTTCTTTCTAAATCAACTTCTTTTCTGGAAGTATAATAGCTGCGTTTCGGTTTAATCAGAACGTCTGAAAAATCGTATTTGACTTCATTTTCTATATGCATTTTTAATCCGTTATGTATTCTTGCGTGTTTTCAAATTCCCATGGAAAGTGAATCCAGAGATTTTCACTATCTTTCGCAACTTCTCTCGCAAAAAAATGTGGAGTAAAATTACATTCATTGTTCCACCAGAGAGAAGCAAATTTAGGAACGTCACAAAATTCTTTAATTTCGTCATTGATCTTGTGAAAGGTTTCTCCGCCATCACAAACATCATCCACAATCAGCACATTTTTGTGTTTCTGCTCAGGTGTATAAGTAACCCAGTTTGGAAAATCACGTAACGCTGTTTGAATCGGTACCATTGGTAATTGAAACCAGTGACTCAACGCTACTGCAGGAACAAGCCCGCCTCTGGAGACACCTACGATAACATCCGGTTTGAAATCCGATAATGAAACTTGACGTGCTATTTTCTGAATATCTATCAGGCATTCCTTCCAGGAATAATAGTGTTTATTAGACATATGATTTTGAAAATACTTTTAATGAAATTTAAAGAGGGATTTAAGCAAAACAGAAACACAAGCGGTTTTGTTCTTGATACATCTGCATCAAGCAAAACCAATGCATATACTACACTAAAGAACTTAGAGTTTAAAGCAGTGTTTTGACGCAATTAATTTTAGTCTGTGTCGACTAAACCAGCACCGGCTCCTGACTTACGTGACTCCTCGGTCGAAGGAACAAGACAACGGGAAAAAAAAGAATGTATAATCGGCCATGCTTCATAGACTTGAACACCTGTTTCCAGAACAAGCTTCCTGTTTTTCTCAGAGTAACTTGTTTTCCCTTTCCATTTCTCTGCCTTGAACAAACTACTCTCCACGGATTTAATTGTCACATCAGCCGAACTGGACATTAGGGAAATATGGGTAGAGTCCCAGGAAGTTTTCCAGTTTCCATGCTGAGCAGTCAAAACAGCACAGAGAGTACCTCCGGAATCCTGCCAGCTAATCTCCCAACTTCCATAATTTAAGGCTCCAACCGCCGCAGCCAGTAGAAAAGGATGATCAACATGTTTTGCGCTAAAATACTGATTTTTATTTGAATCCGCGGCTTTTGCGGAAATCCAGTCACAGGCTGAAGGTCCGGCAAAAAGTGTGGAAAGTTGTTTCTCTCCGGAAGACCTCAGTACAGTTTCAGCTCCATTTTCAGTTTGACTTGCAGAGAGAGTGCTTTGAGCTTCGTCAAGAGACTTTAGAGCATTTGCAGTAATTGCGGCAGGATCAAGACCCCCGGCTGCAATCCAAATGGAGGAACGTCCAAAATCCTCTGCTAAACCATAAGGCAGTCCCGCACCCACAGCTGCTCTGGTAAAGAAAAACATTATCTCGTTAAAAGATAAGACAATTTGAGGAGAATTCATCCGACCTCCTGTACAGGTATAACCGGAAAAGCCCATTCATCTGACTCCTTAGCAGCAAATTGATCCGGAAGCGGCGCACCCTGAAACATGGTGATACGCGTCCAAAGCTCTGATTTTGGGTCAAATTTAGACGCACCAAAAAAAGCCAGTTTGAAACGCAGCAGATCGATGGGACGCATCTCTGCGTCCACAATGTTATCCCGTATTTCTGCATATGGAAAACGGACAACTGTCTGCACTCTACGAACAATATGACGGAATTCCGGAAAATTCTGAACAAACTCACCTACAGAAATATCAACGGAAATGCTTTTAATTTTTTTACTCAAGAGGTAGACATCACGCCCAACAGCAAGCGGCATTTCCTGTTCTGCCCCTGGATCAGCATATCTGTCGCCAAAGCGCGGTTCCAGTTTTTCTTCGGAATAGTACCAGAAGCGTCGTTGTTTTTCCGGTTCTGTAAAGTCTATTTCCAATGCCCATGAAAATGATTTTTGCAACAATTCATTTAACTGAGTGAGCCTCATTGACGGATCAAGTTCTGTAACGGTGGATGTATGCATAGCATCCGCCAAATCATCTACGAGTTCCCCGTGGGGTTCCAACAGGAGAGAGACTGTCAGCTCCTGGCCTTCGAGCGAAAAGTTGCTTTCTGCAAAGAGCATAACTCTCTGCCAGAGAAAGGGCTGTTTTAAATTTTCTTCATCTGCAAACCAGTTTGAGAACTGATTCATGTCTTCACGTGTTTTTAATATCCTGGCAGTTTGTAGTTGATCCTCTACATTCCATTCAGCTATATGTTGAATTGCCCGCTGTAGATATTTGCTGAATAAGGACAAGGTTTCCGGAGTATGTGACTCAAGTGCGATAACTCTTGAAAGCGCTGTTTCACGCGCCAGCACCCAGTTATGAATCAATACAGGATGTTTGATCAGAAATGGAGCCATGCCCAAACCGGTGGCATTGCCGATTCCGAGATATTTGCTGATTTCAGGATTTAAGCTGACTGCTTTTCCGCCGCCACGCAGTTTTGCGACATGTTCAACAAGTTCGATTGTGAACCAGCGAAAAAGATAAACCGTGAGCAATTCCACCTGAAATGCTCCTCGAGTTTCCGGACGCTTTGATATTTTCTCTCTGTCTGCGCAACCGAATTTACCACTGCCGTAAACCGCTGTTGTGCGCATCAGATAACCTACAGAAGCTAAAAATTCAACATCGGGCTGTTTTCCTTCAGACAAACATGAGACCACATGTTCAAAAAGACGCAGACTTTTATTGGCACGTGCCAGCACAAGTTCACTTGGACTGAAGCGTCCTGCTTCCTGCTTTGGAGTGTTTAGGGAGAGTCTTTTAATGTCCGCTTCTGTCGGAACCCCATCGAAAAGGTTGAACGTCGCATCCCAGACCTCTGCAACAACACGGTCCGTCCGCATTTCCGGTGCTATTGCATTTGTAAAAGTAATCAGCGAATATGTTCGTTCCGGAGTATGGACAGCATAAACCGAAACTCCAAAACCGTCTTTATCAACGTCAAAACGGATTTTCTCAAACTTCCATTTTTCTCTGGATATTCTGCGGGTTAGACTGCGCATAAAACTGAGGCGGGTTTGGAATGAGGAACCCATTCTGGACAAACGCATTACTTTTTCCGGTGAACGCATTCCTCTTGAAGCAACTTTGATTGACTCAGACATATTCGCTTCCATTGCTATTTTTGCGTACCAAAAGATTTTTCAAAGAATTCGAGCCAATTAAGTCCGGCAATACGCTCTACTT
>Ga0208524_1001049_pt1 | contig 13398 bp, 10 predicted proteins | sample ETNtaG_28_FD_185779 | JGI IMG/M metagenome (GOLD analysis project Ga0208524, IMG submission 185779) | Marine microbial and viral communities from oxygen minimum zone, Eastern Pacific Ocean - ETNP201406SV61 (SPAdes) (version 2) | ecosystem: Environmental > Aquatic > Marine > Oceanic ... | reverse complement strand
GGAGCAAATCCGGTGCAGGAAATGGGCTACGCATTCTGCATCGCCAAAGCCTACATTGACGATGTTTTGAAACGTGGTCTGGACATTGATGAATTTGCGGGACGGCTTTCATTCAATTTCAATATTTTCGGAAACTTGTTTGAGCAGGTGGCAAAATTCCGGGCAGCGAGGCGGCTTTGGGCGAAGATAGTCCTCGAAGAATATGGTGCGAAAAATCCAAAATCCGGCTGGCTGCGGATGATTGCCGGGGGAGGCGGTAGCGGTTTGACGATTCAGCAACCGGAAAACAACATTGTGCGTGGAGCCTACTATGCGCTGATCGGTGCGCTTTCAGGTGCACAGACAATGGCTTTGTGCTGTTACGATGAGGCTTACACCATCCCCAGTCCAAAAGCACAGCACATCTCATTACGTACCATGCAGTTGCTTGTTGAAGAAATCGGTTTGGCGGACACGGTGGACCCGTTGGCCGGAAGTTATTATGTGGAAACCCTGACCAATCAAATGGAACAGGAGATGGTTAAGGCAATGAAAGAAGTTGACGCACAGGGCGGAATTGTTCAGGCTGTCGCCGAAGGACGCATTCAGGAACAGGTTTCCATTCAGGCTTACCAACATCAACGCAAATTGGAATCAGGTGAATTTCACAAAGTTGGTGTGAACTGCTATGTCGATGAAGACGAAGAAGCCCCGGATGTTGAACTCCATCCATACGCTGAAAAGGACGCGGAACTACAAGTCGCCAGTCTGCAGGAAGTACGGAAAACACGTGAGAACTTCAAGGTGGAAAAAACACTCGCCCGCTTGAAAGCAGACACGCAAAGTGATAGAAACGTGATGCCCGCGCTTATTGAAGCAGTCAAGGCTTATGCAACAGTGGGTGAAATGACGAATGTATTGATTGAAGTTTACGGACGTTATCAGGAACCGATCCGGTTTTGAGAATATTATAACTGTTTACAGACGGTAATTTGGGGGCTGTGAAACTATGAAGCGCATCTAAAGTATTTTAAACATGCCATTAAAATGAGGAATTTCAAGGGTTATATCTTTGTAATCTCAAAGCAATAAAGTAATGTCAGGTAATTATTCAACCGCCAATTTATTTTAGGCACGCTGATATCATATTTGCTGGAATACGGCAATAAATTATAATAAGAATTATAAATGGTGATGTAGAAAATGAAAGGTACGATATTATCTTTTGAACAGGCTCTTTCAATGCCTTATGCCACTTTACGGTTTGTGCACTTGGGTTGGCGGGTGATTCGTATTGAGGCAGCACAGATAGGTAGTCATTTGCCCGGGGATCCAAACCGCTACATCGGAGCAAAGGTTGCGGATGAAACACGGCACAGTTATTTTGTCGCACCAAATGTGGGCAAAGAGTCGATCGCACTTAATTTAAAAAGTCCAGAAGCACACAAGGCCATCCGTAGAATTATTAAAGAGTTGGATGTTGATGTGTTTTGTTGCAACACTTTGCCCGGCCGCTACGAGCAGTTTGGTATTGATTACAAAACCCTCAGTGAAGTTAAAGCGGATTTAATCTGGGCCGGAATTTCAGCAATGGGGCCAGATTATCCTCATGTTCCTGGTTACGATCCAATCATGCAGGCCATGGCCGGACACATGGAACTTACTGGTGATCCGGCTGGCTCACCCATGCTTTCCGGAATTCCGTTGATTGATCTCAAAGCCGGAGATGAAGTTTATGCCGGTGTTTGTCTGGCACTGGCTGAACGGGCAATGACCGGTAAAGGTTCACGAATTGATGTCTCCATGCTGCAGGCCGCTGCTTCCTGGCTGATAACGACTTTGCCATTAGTCGATATTGATTGCGATCCTTCCGAAATCACCCGATCCGGAAATGAACACCGTAAGTTCATTCCAACCAATGTTTATCCGTGTTCAGATGGATTTATGTTGATGGCGATCGGCAGTGACGCACAGTGGCGGCGACTCACGGGAATCCCCCGTTTCCATTCCATTGCACACGAATACCGAGTCAACAATAACGGGCGTTTGGCAGACCGAATCCAGCTTCACAAAGACATTACGGAAATTACGTTTAAGGTTTCCTGTTCGGAACTGGGTGCAGAACTGGCACAATCTTCTCTGCCAAATGCACCGATTTTGAACATTCCGCAGGTGGGTGAATTGGAAGCTCTGCAGGGGAAGCGTACCACCACTACGACACCGGAAGGCAAACAAATCCGGATGCAGCCGATGGCGATTGATTTGGAAAATACACAAACTGAGTTTGCCTTTCCGCCAAAATATGCAGAGCAAACCGGGAGTGTGTTGGCAGAGGCCGGATACTCTGCGGATGAGATTACTCAGCTGCTGGAAAGCGGGGCGGCCACAGGTGCTTGATATTAACAGCCACGGATTATAAGGATAAAAACTGATGGAAATGTCTGTTTAAGACAGCCACAGATAAAACGTTTAGGAATGTTTAGAGAAAATAGTTATTTGCATCATGTGAATGATTTGTCCCTAAAACAATAATGAAAGGGTACTATGAAAAAAATGGCGGGAAAAGTTGCGTTGGTCTCTGGGTCAGGGCGTGGAATTGGACAGGCGATTGCTCTGAAGCTTGCAGAAGAAGGGGCACGTGTTGTGATCAATGATCTGGACGAAACCCAAGTAGAAGAGACATTGTCCAAAATCAAAGGACTTGGAGCACAAGGCGCATCTTGTGTTGGTGATGTAACACAGACAGGTTTTGGGGAACAGTTTGTGAAAGCGGCAATGGACCAGTTTGGTGGACTTGACATTATCGTCAACAATGCAGGCTATCCCTGGGATTCTGTGATACAAAAGATGTCTGATGAACAGTTTCAGGCCATGCTGGATGTGCATACAGTGGCACCGTTTCGGATTTTAAGGGCTGCATCCGGTCCAATCCGGGAAATGGCGAAACAGGAAAAATCGGAGGGCAAAGCGGTTTACCGTAAAGTAGTCAATGTTTCTTCGATTGCAGGGCTCTACGGCAATGCTGGACAGATGGCTTATGCAGCCGGAAAGTCTTCGATGGTTGGCATGACTCGTACTCTGGCCAAAGAGTGGGGTCGTTACAATGTGAATGTCAACTGTGTGGCTTTTGGTTTGATAGAAACACGGATGACCCAGGCACTTGATGGAGAAGCAGTGACAGCAAACATTGGTAAAAATGAAATCAAGATGGGGATTCGACCGGAAATGATTCAGGCCATGAACCAAATGATACCACTGGGACGCGGTGGAACTCCGGAAGAAGCGGCAGGAGCGGTTTATCTTCTTTGCACTCCAGAATCGAATTACATCAGCGGACAAGTACTTTTAGCAAGCGGCGGTTTGATAATGTAGATTGTTGCCAAAAAAGTTGTCTTTTGAACATATTGACTAGTACAGCATGAACATTTCAAACTGGATTGAAAAGCACGCGGATTTTTCACCTGAAAAAGTAGCAGTTCAATTTGTCAGGGATTCTAATTCAACTGAAGTAGAGGTTTGGAGTTATGCTGAATTTGAGCAACGTATTAACAAAATTGCCTCCGGTTTAAAGCAAAAATTTTCAGTTGGCACAGGTGACAGGGTCGCTTTTTTAGGTTATAACAATCCTGATCTGCTGATGTTGCTCTTTGCGTGTGCGAGGCTGGGTGCGATTCTGGTACCATTGAACTGGCGTCTGGCTGCAGCAGAACACGGATACATTCTTCAGGATTGCGGCGCGGCAGTATTAGTCTGTGAAGAAGATTTTCGTGAAAATGCAGAGCGTAACCGTGCTGTAGTTCCTGACTGTGAATTCGTAGCGCACGGTTTTTTAGCAAAAGGCTGGTCAGGATTTGAAGAACTTCTTGAAAGCAATGAAAATTTAGCTGATAATCCTGACGTCACTTACGAATCTCTCCTGCTGATTATTTACACATCTGGCACAACAGGACGTCCCAAAGGTGCCGTTCTGACGCAGAACGCGCTTTTCTGGAATGCGCTTAACAGTGTACACATGCATGATTTAAGTGCTCAGGATCATGTGCTTTCAGTACTACCTCTTTTTCATGTGGGACCGCTTAATATCCAGACAGTCCCTGCTTTTTATACAGGTGCAACAGTTACACTCACCCCAAAATTTGATCCAGGGCAGACGCTGAAATTGATTGCCGGTCTGCGTCCTTCATTAATTTTACTGGTTCCGGTTACAATGCAGGCTGTTTTGCAGAATGCAAACTGGGAAAAATGCGACTGCTCCAGTTTACGTTCGGTAACAACAGGATCTTCTGTGATTCCTGTTGAACTGATCGAGGGCTTTCATCAACGTAATATCCCGGTAGGTCAAGTTTATGGTTCAACAGAAACATGTCCGATTGCGGCTTATTTACGAGCAGAGGATGCAATCCGCAAAATTGGTTCAACCGGAAAAACAGCACTCCACTGTGAAGTTCGGGTAGTGAACGAAAACGGAAACAGTGTTGCCCCCGGGGAAGCGGGAGAGTTGCTTGTGCGTGGAGCAAATGTGATGAAGGAATACTGGAACAATGCAGACGAGACAGCCAAAGTAATAACTGATGGTTGGTACTCAACTGGAGACGTGGGATTTTTTGACGAAGAAGGCTATCTTTTTATTAATGATCGGAAACGCGATGTTATCATTTCTGGAAGTGAAAATATTTATCCTGCCGAAATTGAAGTCGTTTTGAGAGAGCATCCTGACATTCTTGATGTTGCCGTGGTAGGAAAAACTGATCCGGAATGGGGAGAAGTTCCCGCGGCATTTGTAGTAAAGTCTACCCAAACTGAGTTGTCTGAAAGTGAAGTTCTGCTTTATTTGAGCAAATCAATTGCACGCTTCAAACAACCAAAAGCAGTTTATTTTCTTGCTGCTTTACCACGCAACACAATGGGTAAAGTATTGAAATATGAGTTGCGTAAAATTGTTGAAGGCTGATTATTCCAAAAGGACTTCGCTTCTTATTTTGATTCTGTCCGAAAACGATAAAACAGATCTCCAGTTGCAGAAACCAGCAGCTCAATTATCAAGATAACGAACGAATATTCTGCAGTGTCTTTTTCAACTCAATATCATCTTCATGGTCTAGTGCAGCCGTTTGAAGTTTTTGCGCCCAGTACGCAGAATCTTTGTGAGCTGAGAGAAGGCTGATTCCGTCAATCACACGATCGAATTTAGTTAAACCACGTGAATGAGTATCACCGTAGCCTTTAATGAGTCGGCGTGCGCGGATTACTTCCAGTGCGAGATTGTAGTCATTTGGCAGGAGAGATAAAGCTGAAGACAACCAATTGTCGATATGGTTCTGCTCAATTTTGTAACGGTAACTCCTGCGGCGGAAAGTCCGCAAACCGCCCAAAAAGTAGAGTTGGATAAAACCCAAAAGCGAGTCTGTACGTACCAGACGTTTCTTGCTGAAAACACGTTCGATCAGGGCCATTAATCCGGAACGCTGCTCAATAAAAAAGCCCAGTTTATTTGGCAACATCCCAACTATTTCTTCTGCCCGCGGATGTAAAAATTCAGTGATTTTAAGGTAGTCTTCTCCGTTGATTCCCATCTCCTTGTTAATACGGATATTTCTAGCTTTACGTGTTTTGAGATCGGCCACACGGATCACATCATCGTAGCTCATTGCATTTGCAAGATGTTTTGCTGTTTCACAGGTCAAGCGAAATTCATTCTTTGGATCATCTGTCTGCATAACCTGAGTGAGTCTGCTGAGGTATTCATCTCCATATTTTGTGTCCTGATATTCCACCACCTTTCGCAAGCCGATGAGGGCTATCTTCCGGACTGTTTCCGGAAATTTTTCTGTTTCTTCCTCCAACACATTCCATGCAGCAACCAAAGACGGATTACCAACAGCTTTAAAAGCCGAACCTGTTTTTCGTGGAAAAATAAGCGAAGATATTTTTTCGGGATTTTCTACCTTGTCGTAAGCTGCTGAGAAAACATCAAGACTTGCCTCAACTCCTCTTCCGGAAGCTTTAATTGAAGCTTCGAAACTTTCTCTTGAAAAAGGCAGGGCTTTTGAACCGGCCAATGCTCCGAAGAGGCTGGCTGAAATTACGGAACCAGCATCGACTGCTATTTTTTCCATATCAAAAATAATTTGCCTCTTTGCGTGTTTTTTAGCAGATTCGAGAATTTCTTCATTTTTTGAAATACCGTCTCCAGGCACAGATTTTTCCGACAAAGCAAGAATCCTGTGTTCCGAAGCAATCAGAGTGGTACGGTCAGGTGTGACGAACCCCCGCATAATGGCGCGTCCGGCTTCCATCATTTCCGCGGCAATTAAAATATCTACATCACCGGCTGCAGGCAACAGCGCAAAGACAGGACTATCAATTGTTGCCGGAGCCATTTCGATGTAGTAAATTGTCGCACCGGTGCGCTGCGCCACACCTGCTACAGAGGTAGCCTGAACTGCATAACCGTTGCTGCGCGCACATTGCTCAATCCATTTAGTCAGTACTCCTCCACCCTGACCGCCAACTGCCATTATGGCCAGCTTGATTACAGCAACTTCTTCTGGAAAATTAGCTGTAACAGCCAAATCAGCTGAGTTAATATTCATTGTGCAATTTCCTGAAAATCAAGACGGTTACGCTGTCGAAGTTCCTGTAGCCAATTGATCAGCCGTTGCCGGAACTGTATCCAGAAGCGTTCTAAAGTAGAAGGATTTAACACAATATCCGCCCGATAAAATGATGGACAGAGCATTGCCGCAGAAGCTACTTCACCGCAATTACCACAACCAACACAGTTTTGATCTATGCTTGCTACCGGATCATCTCTCAAAGGATCGTCGGATTTTTTAAGAGAAAGAGAAGGACAGCCGGAAAGACGGATACAGGCATGGTCACCGGTGCAGATGTCTTCATCCACGCCGAAGCGTACTTTTTCAACTCTCTTTTTATTACTGAGCTTCTTATCAAACTGCGGTTTTTCCCTCCTTTGGCGGTTAAGCATGCATTCCGAGGAGGCAATGATAATTTTGGGACCGTTGTATTCAGTTGTGAGTGCCTCATGTAGTATGCTGCGCAGTTGTTCCACCTGATAAGTATCATCAATCTGACGTACCCAACTGACGCCGATTCCTTTAACTGCTTCTGCGATGGAATGCTTGGTGGATTTCGAGGAATTTACTGCCCGGGAAGATGGTAGATCCTGTCCGCCGGTGGCGGCCGAAAAATAATTATCAATAATTACAATCACGCTGTCGGACTTGTTAAAGACAGCATTACCGATACTCGAAGAAAGACCATTGTGCCAGAATCCGCCGTCTCCAAGAATTGAGATAGAACGTTTAGTCCCGCCGCCATCAAAAGCTGCGTTTGATGCCGGTCCCAATCCATATCCCATGGTTGAACCGCCTATTTCAAAAGGCGGCAGAGCGGCAAACAGATGGCAACCGATGTCACCGGCGATCTGATGTTGTCCTAAATCCTGTTCTACAAGTTTCATCGCGGCAAAAATAGGACGTTCCGGACATCCGACACAAAATCCGGGAGGACGGATTGGCACGCTCTTTGAGAGGTCAGCTTGTGCTGACTCATGAGCTTTGATTGAGGAAACGTCATTTTGCGGATTCTGGAAAGGCGTTGCTGTCTTCTCAAAAAAAGATACTAAGCCCTTCATCAGCACATCACCGGTATATTCACCTGCCATGGGTAGCAGGTTTTTACCGTAGAGTTTGGTCTTGCTTTCTGCCCGAAAAAGCATTGATCCAAATGTCTGCTCGATGAAGTCCGGCTGGCCCTGCTCAATTACTAGTACTGCAATTTTATTGCAGCAAAACTCAAGGAACTCATCATTTATGAGGGGATAAGTAACATTCAAAACGTAAAGCGCGAGGTCCGGTTTCCCGTATAAATCTGCCATTCCAAGCCGCTGAAGAACACTGATAACGTTATTGTATATTCCGCCCTGCATTACTATTCCAACCGCAGAGTCTTCCGGACCAAAGATTTCATTCAGCTTTTGTTTGCGGATATAGCTTTGTGCGGCAGGCCAGCGTATATTTACCTTTTCCTGTTCCTGAACATAAGACATCGGAGGCAGAACTACGCGTGAAATATTTTTACGCGGTTTGGACAGTGCCTGCTGAACAGTAAAAGGCGGACGCTTATTATCCCTTGTTTTAAAACTGCCGGTCAGGTGACAACTCCTGATCCCCAGCATCAGCATAACCGGTGTGTTAGTTGCTTCAGAAAGTAAAAATCCCTGTTCAACCGCTTTTACAATGGACAGTAGATTTGGGCGCGGCTCAATCATCCAAATCTGCGATTTCATAGCAAATGCGTGACTGCGTTCCTGCATGATTGAAGAACCTTCACCGTAGTCTTCACCGATGATGATGAGTGCTCCACCCGTTACTCCTGCAGATGCAAGATTGGCCAAAGCATCAGATGCGACATTAACTCCAACTGAGCCTTTGAAGGTGACAGCCCCGCGTATCGGATAGTGTACTGATGCAGACAACATTGAAGCGGCTGCTGCTTCAGAGGCATTAGCCTCAAAGCGTACGTCAAGTTCTGAGAGAATTTCTTCTGCATCAGCTAAAACATCCATCAAATGACTGATAGGCGCGCCTTGATAACCACCTACATAACCAACTCCGCCTTCCAGCAGTGCCTTGGTTATCGCAAGAATACCCTCACCGGTGAATTCATCTCCTTCACCAAGTTTGAGCATCTGCACTTCTTTTTCAAATGAGCGTTCAGCCATAGAAAAGTGCTTTTATTTCTGCAAACAGGGTTAACATATTTTCAGAACAATTTTGATTAAGGACATTGAAAGCGGTTAAAGCTGACAGTTTTGTAAAGGGCAACATCGGCAATGAATGTGGACTTTGATTACATCAGTAATTTCCTGAATTAAGCTATTTGATCATATTTGGTAACCACGTAGCCACTTCCGGAAAGACAATCAACAGAATCAGTACCATTAACTCGATTATGATAAAAGGCATTGATGACATGACCACCTGGCCCAGTGTCACATTGTTTGGCGCGACTCCTTTCATGACGTAAAGAAGCAAGCCGAAGGGAGGTGTCAAAAGACTTATTTCCATAGCAATAAGCATCAGAACCATGAGCCAGATTACATCGATATTAAAAACCGCCTGCAGTGATGAAGATCCAAACAGGAAGAACGGTAATGTCAGCAGTAGCATGCTGACTTGGTCCATAAATGCACCAAGGAAAAGCAGCACTAGAAGCATCATGATGACTACCATCAACGGTGTCATGTTTATTTCCATGACCCTGTTCAGCAAGCCGTTCGTGGCACCTGAATTTGCCAGTGCCTGGCTGAAAACTAAGGATCCGGCTATGATAAACAAAATCATAGTGTTGATCTTCATAGTTTCCATCAAAGCCTTCCAGATTTCTTTCAAGCTGAAGTCCGCACCGTCAATGCCGGTGATTTTAATGATGTTCTTGAACAGCTTGAAAAAGTAGCATGCACCGAGTGCAGCGAGTACACCAAGTGCTGCGGATTCAGCTGGACACCAAGTGCTGCGGATTCAGCTGGTGAGGCAATTTTGAATAAAATGCTGCCTACTACAACAACGAAAATAATTAACAGAGGCAGGATATAGATCAGAAAAGGTAGCACCCTGTTGATCCGGTGACAGTGCCGACCTTCATAACTCCAATGTAGCAGGGTTCTTGCTGAGGTGTTGACGGTCAGGACAATCGGCTCATCAAGCGCACTTTCATCAGGCGTATAAGGTGGCGCGAGGGATGGATTGATTGAGCAGCGTATAATCACGTAGGCAAAAAAACCAAATGCCATAAGAATTCCAGGCACGATTCCGGCTATCAGCAGTTGTGCTACAGACTGCTCTGCCAGACTTGCGAGCAGCACCGCTAATGCAGAAGGCGGGATTAACATGGCAATTCCGCCAACAGCCATTATCGGCCCCATGGCAATGGTTGGTTTGTAACCGCGTTTGATCATGTCAGGCAGCAATACCGAACCAAGAATCGCAGTATTCGCAATGGTCGAACCTGACAGAGAAGAGAAAATAGTTCCGCCTACTATCGAAACCACAGCCAGACGTCCGGGAACCCTTGAAATTAACCTGTCGATGGAACCTATTGCTTTAAAGGCAACTCCGGTTTGCAGGAGAATTTCTCCCATCAGCAAAAACATTGCAATTGGAGCAAAGGTAAACTTGATGGCGTTGTTGAATTCCATCGGCATCATCACCAGGCCGATGTCTCCACTGATAAAAAGGTAGGTGCCCAGGATATTTGCAGTAAAGAAAGCAATTGCTACCGGCAGTCCGAAAAACATTGTGGTACAGACCGTACCCAGCATCAGTGATAGTGCGAGATACCACTCCATTATTTAGATCCCTGTTTCTGTAGCCGCATCTTCTTCAGCAAGGATGGACTCTTTTGAGCGTACGACCCGGAGTAAAAATTCGACAGCCAACAATAAAAATGAAATTGTAAATACTGCCATCATATACCAGTTTTTGATCTGAAGAACTTTGTCCGGAACAGTGCCGTCCTGGAATTCTGAAATTGTGGCACGAAATCCGTAAATGAAAAGAACAAGGCAGACTGCTGAACCAAACAGGTCTACCACCCTTTCGAGACGCGCTGCAGAAGACTTTGACAGTGACATTATCAGTACATCTACACGCACATGTGCACCGCGCTGCAGCACCCACGGTGCACCGAGGAATGCACCGATGTAGAGAGAATATTCTACTCCCTCATAAAGCCACCAAATGTTTCCCAGTTGCAATTTAACCAGAAAAAGGTTGACAGGAATCAGTGTTGAAAATATAGCGATCGAAATAGCGGAGAGGGCTGCCAGCAAGTAGATCAAGTGGTCAAAGGCGACTCTGAATGTATTGAAACATAAGTTCATAGAAGTGCGCAGTTGCTTTGGATTTAGCAGTTCGAAAAATATACAGGTGGGGTTACAATCGGGAGAGTAACCCCATATATGCCTGGATATTCAAATAATTATTTGGTGAACAGTTCCTTCAAAGCCTTACCGTGCTCAGGACTGAGTTCAATCACCTCAGCCCAGCCTTCTCTTACGGCTGTGCTTAGCCATTTTTTACGATCAGCACCTGTGAAATTAATGGTTTGCATTCCTTTGCTGGCCATCCAGTCTTTCTGCTTTTTCAGTGTAGCCTGAAATGCAGGAGTTGAAGATTCAGACTTGGCCTCAAACTCAAGTCCGACTTTTGTAAGGAGTGCTTGCTGCTCAGAATTGAGGGATTTCCAGGTCTTCAGATTGATCACGTTGTGCAGACCACTGTTATAGAAACCGGGTTCTACACGGTATTTTGTAACCTTAATCCATGACGGCACCCAGCCGAGCGCCGGCCAGCCGTAACCCTGTACAGTTCCATTTTCCATATAAGTATAAACCTGTGCTGAATTTGAACGCTGAACAGTGGCCCCCAACGAAGTAAACAGTGCCTTATAGATCGGCGAAATGCGGAGGTGCAGGCCTCGCAGGTCGGGTCGATCCACCTTTTTATTGAGCCACAAATGAAACGGGCCAAAGTCATGATAACGCGCTAGATAGTGAATATTTTTTTTCGCAAAAAGTTTTTGCAGATAGTCAATACCTCCGTTTTTACGCAGTTCTGAATAAGGATATTCTGAGAATCTTAACGCAGCGCCTTCTATGAGTACATTTCCAAAATATCCTTCTGTACAGCCGACAATATCATAGGCCCCCTTCGACATCTTTTGAACCAGTGTAAAAGGACTCCCGATAGCAGGTGCTCCGCCGATCAACTTAATCTGTATCACGCCTTTGCCCTGTTCATTCACTGCATCAATAAAAGCTTCCCAGGGTTTTGAGACAGGGTGGCCAACAGGAAAACAACCAGCGCCATTGAGCGTAACTTCTTCCGCAAATGCTGGGGAGTTTAAGCTTGTCATCATGAAAGCGGCGAGGATTGCGCCGAGAACCATTTTTACTGATTTCATCATCATCTCTACTCCTCATTAGATTAAAAAATTTAGTGTTTTTGTCAGCAGTGATATTATGCTTAAAGATTTAAGCAGGACTTAAGCTATCTCTACAATCTCAGCCCTGAGATTGTTTAGCGACAGACTACATTGAAACGGCTGCTGATTAAACATATATTCCCATACCTTAATGTCAGTATGGCCAGATTGATTTGTAATATACAAGATAATGAAAAAGTATCAAGAATAAAAAAAATTATTATTCCTCTTCGCACAGCCTTTGATCAAATGGGGAAAGTCCTTAAATAAATATGAGTTGCGGGAAATTACAGAAGGCTGAATCTATTAATGCAGCATGCACCCTTGATTTTATTTCAGTCCGCAAACTCCATTATCTCTGAAACAGCGTCAATTCCTGCCTGAGCACACTGTTCGTCAATTTCCGGTTTTGCACCTGCAACCGCGACTCCCCCGTAGAAGTTACCGACAAACTGAATTGGAACTCCTCCGACAATCAGCAGAATATCAGGTGCAAAATTTAAATCGCTTCTGTAAGCCATTTCAGAGGTTTTAGCACGTAATGTCGCTGATGAAAATGCTTTGCGCTGACTGACTTTTATGGTGTGCGGGCCTGAGAGAGGATTTCGCAGAAAAGCCGCAAGATTGCCGTTACGGTCAACAACTGCAGCGGAAACCATATAACCTCTTTGAGCGCAGTTTTCAACTGCTGCTGAAACAATTTTATGCGCAATATGTGAGGCTAATACACGCAATTGAACGGTTGGAACTTTTTCAGTAGAAAATACTTCAAATGGTGCAAGGAGCAGAATTCCGAGCATTAAAATTATGTTTATGCTTTTCAAAACAACACCTCCTTTTTAGATTGATGTCTGCTTAAACTGAGTTGTCACATTGACAGGCTCAGTTAAGATACTCGTTGAGAGTATAACTCAATCTAACTCACCAATCAAATCCTGCGGCATTTTCCGGAAGGCAATCCAGCAAGGCACCGGATCTTATTAACTCCGCAACTGATTCAAGCGGATCGGTGAAAGGCATATCATAATCGAGGTAAGGCACAAGTTTACGCACCTTTTCGTATACGCCGTGAGTGGCGGAACTGAGCTCAGCTGCGCCGCCCTTGCCGGACTTTCCGCTTCGCTGATCTGCAGCCTGACAGCCACAAATTAGCTCAAAAGCCAGAATGTAAGCAGCATTGTTCATAATGTCACGCGCACGTCGTGCGGCAATCAGTCCCATTGAAACATGATCCTGAAAATCACCGGTTGAGGTCAAGGTCTGAATAGAAACCGGAGTACAGAGCGAACGAAGTTCGGCCATGATGGAGGTTCCGGCAAACTGCCCACCCATCAAACCCAGTCGCATACCGGGGTCTTCTTTGCAAAGAAATGCAGGTAAACCGGCGTTATTTGCAGGATCCAGCATCCG
>Ga0208524_1001045_pt1 | contig 13416 bp, 10 predicted proteins | sample ETNtaG_28_FD_185779 | JGI IMG/M metagenome (GOLD analysis project Ga0208524, IMG submission 185779) | Marine microbial and viral communities from oxygen minimum zone, Eastern Pacific Ocean - ETNP201406SV61 (SPAdes) (version 2) | ecosystem: Environmental > Aquatic > Marine > Oceanic ... | reverse complement strand
TCGTCGGTTACTCGCCCACGTGACGCAGCCATGTGGACAACTGTATCGACGCCTTCGAGAGCGGGGAGGATTCCGTCGATACCGTCGCCGATATCGACAACCGTGGTCGGGAAGCCCGTGACTTCGCTTCTTCCCAGTGCGGTTACATCGTGATCTTCGGCGAAATTTCGCCCTACAAGTCCGCCGATCAGACCGCTCAACCCTGTCACGAGTATTTTCGATTTTTTCATTTAGTTCGATGCTTCTTGAATTTACTTAACTGGCAAACAGAATTGCTTGTTTGACGTTTGACTAAGAAAACTCGGTGATGTGAGCCGACGTTACCCGCTCGAGTTCTTTCGCCAGCGCCGGATTCGCGTTCAGGGAGTCGAGCATGCCGTCAGCCATCAAGTCTGATGCTTCCCTGCGAGCAATTTGCAGTAAATCGATATCGTCGATGGTCGCAACTTTTAATTCATCCCAACCGCTTTGGCGAGTACCCATGTAGTCACCGGGACCTCGAATACGTAGGTCTTCTTCGGCAAGTTTGAAGCCGTCGTTGTGCTGAATCACGGCATCGATTCGTTCGTTTGCGATCTCACCCTGTGAATTCGACATCAGAACGCAGTAACTTTCGTATTTACCTCTGCCGATACGGCCTCGTAGCTGGTGAAGCTGCGCCAGGCCGAAGCGATTAGCGCTCATGATCATCATCACGGTGGCATTTGGAATATCGACACCGACTTCGATCACTGGCGTGGCAACCAGAACATCGATTTCTCGCTTGCGAACCTGATCCATCAGATCTTGCTTCTCGAAAAGCTTCATCTGACCATGCAGCAGTCCTACCCGCAAATCCTTGAATTCTCCCATCGAAAGTCGATTGAACTCGACGAGTGCTGAAGCCGCTTCGACGGCGTCAGAGGGTTCGATTAGTGGGCAGACAACGAACGCTTGCCTGCCTTCGGCAACTTGCTGCCGAATCAACTCGTAGCATGCGTTTTCAGTGACGTTGTTGCTCGCCAACGTCGTGGTAATCGGCTTACGTCCTTTTGGAAGGATTTTAAGTGTGGTGATATCGAGATCGCCGTAGACGGTCAACGCGAGTGTTCGCGGGATTGGCGTCGCCGACATCGCCAGCAGGTGCGGTCGTGGTTCACGTTGAGTTAGTGCACCGCGTTGCTCAACCCCGAAACGATGTTGTTCGTCGACAACGGCGAGTCCGAGTTTTGGGATGACAACCTGTTCCTGTAGGAGGGCGTGAGTGCCGATGATGAGATCGGCTTCACCATCGGCGACTATCTGTTGAATTCGAGATTTGATCGATTTTTGCAGGCTCCCGATCAACAACACCATTGTGATGCGTCGATTGCCAGCACCTGGCAGGCGGGCGTGGCGAACCGTGTCTTTTGGTTCGCCGGGGAGCGGTTCGGCTTTCAACTGATTGGCGATGCTCAGGAAGTGCTGTTCTGCAAGAACCTCGGTCGGAGTCATGAGCGCGCCCTGATGCCCGGACTGGTTGACGGCAAGAAGGGCTGAGAGGGCGACGACCGTCTTCCCGCTACCGACCTCGCCCTGCAGCAGCCGACTCATCGGGATGTCGACCGACATGTCTTCAAGGAAACTATCGAGTGAGCTTTTCTGATCGGATGTGAGATCGAAATCGAGAGATTGCAGGAACGTGTTGACGACGGGTCGTCCTTTGACGGTGTCGATCGCAATTCCGTTCCGTCGGTGTTGCCACTCCGCTTTTTTCTTAAGAGCAGCGAGCTGGTACATGAACAGTTCATCGAACGCCAAACGTTGGCGGGCCTGGAACTGCTGGTCTGCCGAATCGGGATAGTGCATCGATTCGACGGCGGCCTCGAGATCAATTAAGGAATGGCGTTGCTTGAGATCATCGGCGAGGAATTCTTCGAGTAGTGGCAGCCCGTTATCGAGCGATTTTCGTGTAGCCGTTCGAATCGAACGTTGAACGAGTCCGTCGGTCGACGGGTATACGGGGAGAAGATTTCCGGCGTGGGTTAGTTGAATGTCATCGTCACCCGAACCGGATGCCGAGCCGGGTGGCAGTTGGTCGTATTCGGGATTCTGCATCTGGGCGCGATTGTTGAAAGCACCAACCTCGCCGGAAAACGCGAATATGTCACCTCGTCGGAACCGGTTGGCAAGGTATGCCTGCCTGAAAAAGGTTGCCTCGAGTAGCCCTGTGCCGTCGTTGATGAGGATTTTGGTTGCGCCGGGCGGTGGACCGATTTTCGCCGTCTCAGATCGCATTACTCGACCAGCGACCGTCATCTGCTCACCGAAGAGAAGCTCGCCAATCTTGGTCACTTGCGAGTAGTCAACGTGTCGGTTCGGGAAGAGTCGAACCATGTCTCGAAGGTTTGCTACGTCAAGGCGAGCGAGCTTTGTGCGGGTCGCTTTGTGGATGAACTTGAGATCTTCGAGAGGTGTCTCGAGCGTGTATTTTGTTCGAGATCCTAGTGATTGTTTTTTTCTGGCTGGTGGCTGTTTTGCTGGTGGCGGTGTGGGCACTACTGGCGCGCTCGTCATGCTGCGGATCTGACCCATTACTGCTGATGCCCATCGGTGGCGTTGGCCGGGTTGCAGATTGGCGTAGTTTGATCCCCGCAGTGGTTCGATATCGCGAATCCACGGTAGAGCGCTCGAAGATTGCTCGATGAATTTATCGAGCCCTCCCATAACAGCACGATCGGTAAATTCGAACTTGCGTTCAAGCTCCAGAACGTTTTGAAGCGCGTTGATTATTCTGTCGGGTGATTGATTCGGAGTCGCAGATCGAGATTGACGGCTTGCCTCGCGTCCACCAATGTTCATCGGCGCTATTCTGCTCTGATCAATCCGAGGCCGAGAGTGCCAGGACCGAGATAGTTACCGACTACTGGGCCTAGTTGCGCTACAACCGGTTGGCCATCGGGAGCGAAACTCGCCACATCGTTAGCAATATCTTGTGCGTCCGACTCATCGGTCGTGTACAAAATTGCCAGCTTTTCAAGGGGGGCATACTCTCCGACCAACGATTTGATTCGTGCGATTCCCTTGCGACGACTGCGAGCACGTTCGAGCGGGTGGGCTTCACCTTCTCTCATCGTAAGGATTGGGCGTACTTTAAGCAGAGACCCAACGAATCCCTGAGCCTTGCCAATTCGACCGCCCCGAACCAGATACTTGAGCGTATCGACCATTCCGACAAATATACTTCGTTCACTGGCACTTTTCGCCAGCGCAACGGCGTCTTCTAGAGTCGAGCCTGTGGCGATCGCTTCGGCGACCTGAACGGCCGTCCAGCCGAGAGCCATCGATGCCTGCTCGGTGTCTATCACTTTGATTTTTGGACCTGAGCTTCCCAGTTCCGAGACGGCGTTTAGCGCTGCATTATGGGTCAGGCTCAACTTGGCCGACAGATGAATCGAGATGATTTCATCGTGCGTTTGGCCAAGCTTTTCGAATACTTCGATAAATGATCCGACCGATGGAGCCGATGTTGTTGGGATCACGTTCTGATTGGGGAGACGCCTATACAGCTCATCGGCGGAAATGTTGACTCCGTCCTGGTAACTGTCGTCCTCGATGTGAACGTTCAAAGGAACGACGGTAATCCCGTGCAGGGCGGCGATATCTACGGGAAGATCGGAAGTGCTGTCGGTAACGACTGCGATACTCATAAACGTACTCCAAAGACTACTGATCAGCACGGCCTGCTGATGCTCGATTCGAGAGACAACCCGAAACGGGCTGGCCAGCCGTAACCGTTCCCTTGCTGGCGATCAGGCTACTCTACTGCAACCAGATACTCGTAGTGAGGTTGTCCACCGTATACAACTTCGATTTCGAAGTCTTCAAATTTAGATTTGAGCGTTTCTCTGGTGGAAGCGACTTCTTCGGGATTGAGAGATTCCCCCGTATATACAGTGACGATTTCGGCGTCGCTCGCCCGTTCTTCCAGCAGTTTGCTAAGAACAGCAAGCGGCTCTCGCCCAACTGCCACGATATCGTCGTTAAATGTTGCGAACGCCATGCCCTTGCGTATTTCATGACCGTAGGCGGTGACGTCTCTCGATGCCTTGCAAACACGGCCATCGCCAACTTCACCGATGACATCATTCATTGCAGTTTCGTTTTCGTCGAGAGTCTGCGTTGTGTTGAATGCGAGCAGAGCCGCTACGCCCGTTTGCACGGAACGAGTCGCCACGACTCGAACGTCTTTTTTGCTGAGTGCAGGTACTTCTTTTGCAGCCGGTACGACGTTTTTATTGTTTGGTAGCAGAATTACCTGTTTGGATGGTGTCGCTTCAACTGCTGAAAGCAGATCGGATACGGAAGGATTCATGGTGTCTCCTCCCTCCACGACAGAAGCTGCGCCCATACCGGAACTGGTGATTAGCTCTGACAGCCCATCTCCAGCAGCGACGGCGACGACCGCGATTGCAACCGGCTCGGCGGGTGTCTCCGCTGAATCATCCGGGTCTTTACGGCGATCCGCCGCCCATCCTGCTGCCTGATCGTCCATGTTGGCGATCTCGATATTGGATAGTTCACCGTATGTGATTCCGGCGGTGAGAGCCTCGCCGGGATCTTCCATGTGAACGTGGACCTTGGCGATTCCGTCGGTGCCATCGACGATAGGCGACTTGCCGATACTGTCCATGTGCGAGCGTATTTTGTCAAGATCAAGTTGCGCTGCATGAATTGCAAATACTGTGCAGTAGCCCCAGTCGATTTCTTCGGAGGCATCGACGAAATCGGCCTTGACTGAACCCGAGAAGCTGCGCCCATCGGGCATTGGCACAGGGAGGACTCGCCCTGCAGGGTTTTCACCGCGCAACGCTCTCAGTGCACCATCGAGCATTACAGCAAAGCCGAATCCGCCGGAATCGACGACTTCAGCTTCGGCGAGCACGGGAAGTAGATCGGGTGTGCGTCGAACCGAATCGAGTGCCTCAGCGGCTACGGCAGCCATCACGCTTTCGAGGTCTTCGTTGTCGGCTACCGACTTTTCTGCAACCTCGGCACATTCGCGGTAAACCGTGAGCATCGTGCCTTCGACGGGGTTCGGCAGTGCCTTGTAAGAGTTGTCGGAGGCGATACGGATCGACTTTGCGAAGTGTTCACCAGAGAGTTCGGTTGAGTCGCCGATCGCCTCGGCAAGACCTTTGAAGTACTGAGCGAGGATGAGTCCCGAGTTGCCACGGGCACCCAGAAGTGCAGAGCGAGCCAGATTCTTGGATACAGTGTTCGCAGATTCGGTCGATTTTGTTGGCAAATCGTCAACTAGTGAACGGAGTGTCAGCAACATGTTCGTACCGGTATCGCCATCGGGAACAGGGAACACGTTGAGAGCGTTAATGGTGTCCCGATTGGCTTCGATGGCCTTCGCAGTCGCTCGAATCATGTCAGCGAGTCGAGATGAGGTGCCGCTCGATATTGCTGCCGTGTTCTGTGCCGGGTTTGCCATTGGATTCGGTCGATTCTTATTGCGTACACGAATCGTTTTCAGTTCGACTCGGTTGCCCAGATTCGTATTTCATTGAGCAGAAAATCTGTTGTTACCGCTCGACTTGCATGGTAGCGTTAATCGCTGGAGTCTTGTCCGAGTATTGCTGCTATCCGCGAGCGTTTGAGATGATCGGTTCGAGGCCCTCCCACTTTTTAGGAATTATTACGAGAATCTAACCGTTATGCCAAGCTCCGACCAGATCAGGGCAAAATTGGGTCTTGGACCCCGTCCCAAGCCGATGTTCGGTCACAACCGATCACACGCGTTGAACGCTACACGCAAGATTTCGAAGCCCAATCTTCAGAACAAGTGGGTTGTCGTTGATGGTCAGCGTTACCGGGTCAAATTGACTGCCCGAGAGATGCGAACTCTCGATAAAAAGGGAATTTCTCTCCTTTCCAACTAGGTTCCGTTTGTATTTGAAGCTCAAGCCCTTTTTAAACGAGAAGGGCTTTTTTGTGCCTTGGGCAAATTTTGGATGAGAGGGATGATTCGAGCATCGGATGAGTGTAGTAATTGCGATTTTACGTGTGTGCCTAGAATTGTTATTTCACCACGAACTCACTCTGAACCGTAATCTAGTGTCATCCTGAATTTATTTCAGGATCCGATCCTGTTTGCAACTGTGTGTCGTTTTAAATCGACCTTTAGCATTGCATCCTCAACACCGGTTGAACGGATTGAACACAGTGGACGGACCACCTTTGGAAAGGTGGTACATTACTCGGTTAACGGTATGGACTGGCAACTGGAGTGAGATGCGCTGGTGTCGTCTGGCATCAACCGTGACGGGAGACGCAGTTATGGTCGTGAGTACGGAACCGAGGCGTAAACAACGGGCGGAACACTCGTTTGAGTCGAGTCGAGACACGATCTTTCGTCGGTTTAAGAACGCACCGTATTCCGATTCCACGGGCGTTTCCGTCAGCGAACTCGAGCATCTGGCAGATGTCTATTTGGCCGACCACTCTGGTGATCCGAAAATTCTCCAGAAGGCGAATATTTTCAGACTTGTTCTTGAGCGAGGTCGTATTTACGTTGATCCGCTCGACTGGTTCGCCGAGAAAGTCGATCATGGCGATGTGGTTCGGCGGCTGACCCTAGGCGTAAGAGGAACGGATACGCCGGGTAGCGGGATGTGGCTCGACGAAGCAGCAACTGGTGCGTTGAGCATCGGCACCGAGTGGTTCGATCGTGCTGAAAAGCACGGTGTGAGCCACCAGCCTCGCAGCGGCCTCGATCTCGGACACATCGCACCCGGGTGGGACAAATTGCTCGAAAAGGGTTTGAGCGGACTTCTGAGCGACGCGGTCGCTGCTCGTTCCGCACTCGGAGATGAGATCACTGCCGAGCAGGCTGCATTTTTTAAAGCTCTGGATGTTGTTTACAACGCGGCTATCTCGTTCGCCAACCGACTTTCTGATTTCGCCAGAAACAACGCCGAATCCGATCCCGAAAACGCACGGCAGCTAGACGCTATTGCCACTGCGCTTTCGAACGTGCCTGCTAACCCGCCACATTCGTTCCACGAAGCGCTGCAGTTCATGTGGCTCATGCACGAACTGATCGAGATGGAAGGTGAAAACGTCCGGTCGATGGGTCAGTTTGATAGAACGTTACGGCCATTCTATGAAGCTGATATCGAATCCGGAGCCATCACGCGTGATCACGCCAAAGAGCTAATCAAGTTCTTCTGGCACAAATGGTATTGCGGTACCGGGGGTGCTTCGAACGGTAAAAATTTTGTATTTGGTGGGCAGTATGCTGATGGCTCGGAGATCACCAACGATTTGACCTATTTGGCTCTTGACGCCTACGAGGAGCTTGGTACGCCCGACCCGAAGCTATCGGTGAGGTATCTGCCGGGGTCAGAGGATCGTCTTTACCGCCGAGTAGCCGACCTTATTCGCAACGGCCACAACTCGTTCGTCCTCATGAACGATCCTCCGGCTGTTGAAGCTCTGGTGAAACAAGGTAAGACACCCGAGGATGCGCGCATTTACCTGCCGATCGGCTGCTACGAGCCGGCTGTTGAAGGTAAAGAAGTCGCCTGCACGATGAACGTAACTGTGAGCTTTGCGAAGCCTTTTGAGCTTGCGTTGAACGACGGAGTCGATCCACAAACCGGCGTTCGACTCGGTGTTGAAACAGGAGACGCCAGAGAATTCACTTCATACGATCAACTGCTCAACGCTTACATCGCCCAACTCGACCACGTTCTGAACAAGTCGCGCACCCACATCGCCGCAGCCGAGGGAGAGTGGCCGAATATCAACCCCTCACCGTTTATTTCGGGTTCCATCGATGATTGCATCACCGACGGAACCGACATCAGTGCTGGCGGTGCTCGCTACAACTCAGTTGGCTTCGTCGGGGCCGGGTTGGCCAATGCAGCCGACTCGCTCTATGCGATTAAGCAGACTGTTTTTGACGGCAATCGCTTCTCGATGACGGAGATGGTCGAGGCTACACGAGCAGGGTTCGAAGATCGAGAGGCCATGCGCCTCTATTTGCGAAACAGAGTGGCGAAGTGGGGCAACAACGATGGACCGGTCGACCAGATTGCTCGCGATGTTGCCGATCATTTCTGTTCGGTCGTTCATTCGTTCGAGAACGGACGAGGCGGCAAGTGCCAGGCTGCGCTCTTCACGTTGACGGCCGCAATGGGATTTGGCGAGAAGACCGGTGCCACTCCAGACGGTCGAAAGGCTGGCGAGTCATTGGCTCCGGGAGTGGGCGCTTCATATGGGCTCGATAAGGGTGGCGTGACAGGTCTCGTCAACTCTGTCACAAAGCTCGACTTCACCGAAACTCCGAACGGATCGGTGCTTGACGTCTCGCTTCACCCGACAGCTGTTGCTGGTGAAGAGGGATTGCACGCCTTCGTTAGCTTGATCAAAACATTCTTCGCACGCGATGGCTACGCGTTGCAGTTCAACGTGCTCGATGCTGACACGCTGCGAGATGCGCAAGAGCACCCCGAGAATTACGCGTCACTTCAAGTTCGAGTTACCGGTTGGAGCGTGTACTTCACGACGATGACTCGCAAAGAGCAAGATATCTACATCGCCCGAATAGCTCATGGCGGGTAGTCGAACGGCTGACGCTGGGGCTGCTACGTCACGGGCCGGTGCGAGTACACCTGGACTCGTATTCGATATCAAGCGGTTCGCTGTCCACGATGGGCCGGGTGTTCGGACGACCGTGTTTTTGAAAGGTTGCCCACTAAGTTGCGCCTGGTGCCACAATCCTGAGTCGATTGATCGTAAACCGCAGTTGTTTTATCGACCCGATCGCTGCATCGAATGCCTGGAATGCGTGAAGGTGTGCCCGACCGGAGCACAAAGCGTTTCAGACGAGAATCGACGCGTTTACTTTCGAGAAATCTGCGACATATCTGAGCTTTGTGTCGATGTTTGCTACTCCGGAGCACTGGAGCTTGCCGGTAAGCGGATGAGTGTCGATGAAGTGATGGAAGCCGTGCTGCAAGACGCTGATTTCTACAACGAGTCGGGCGGTGGAATGACGATATCGGGAGGGGAGCCGCTGCTACAGGCTGAGTTCACGATTGACCTATTACGAGCCAGCACCGAAGCCGGTGTTCACACTTCGGTCGATACCTGTGGTCAGTTGCAATGGTCGACCCTCAAACGAGCGGTGCCCTATACGAGCATGTTCCTCTACGACCTCAAAGGGATGGATTCCGAGAATCACAAAACAAACATCGGCGTTCCGAACGACCGAATCGTCGACAATTTGCGACTTCTGTCGGAGACCGGTGCGCCGATCGAGATTCGAATGGTGATCGTGCCGGGCGTGAACGACTCCGACCAGCAGATCGATGATACCGCTGAGTTGCTTGGTGGGCTTCAAAACATCGTCGGCGTTCGCCTGCTGGCGTATCACTCAATGGCGGGATCGAAGTATGTTGCTCTAGGACTCGACAATACGATGCCTAAAGTCGAAGCGCCTGCCAAAGAGCAACTCGTTGCGATCGGTGAGCGACTCGAAGCAGCCGGTTTGAACGTGCATTTGCCAGCGAAAATGTAGTCGTTGCCGAAAACAGCCTGAGCTTCTACCACTGTCTCACCAGCTTCTGCAGTGATCGCAGGTAGCCATCGATGTTCCAGTTGCTTCCATAGTCGCTGTGGGAGACCTCTGCGAGGTAGATATTACCTCCGGAGTCGACGGATATTCCGTGTGGCGTGAAAAAGCGACCGTGTTGCGATCCGTAACTCTCGGTGCCGACTCGAGCGAGAACCTCTCCTTTTGTGTTCATTACCGAAACACGCGGTCCAAGCTCGGTACCCATGTGATTCGAACCGATGCCCGAAAAATACTCACCGATGTAGACGAGGTCTTCCGAACCACGAGTGTCGATGTAGATCGCTGCAGTGCGTGCCATGTTCACCCACTGGTCGATGTACTTACCATCACGGTCGAAAATCTGGATTCGGTGATTTTCACGATCGGCGACGTAGAGAAGCCCTTCGCTATCGATGGCGATATTGTGGACGATGTTGAACTGACCTTCATCCGTGCCCGACTCGCCCCAGGAAGAGGCGAGTTCACCATCGGCGGTGAACTTGTGGACTCGGGCGTTGGAATAACCATCAGAGACGTAAAAATCGCCGTTTGAGGGATCGGCCGCAACGTGAGTTGGGGCACTGAACGGTCTGCCGCTCATTGGCGGAGCTGGCTTGTTTGCTTCGCCAAGAGTCATCAGCAGTTCGCCCGTCGGAGTGAATTTCTTAACTGTGCTGTCGTTGTTGTCGACGCAGAAGAGGTTGCCGTCGAGATCGACCGAGATGCCGTGCGGGTTGGCGAAGACTCCCTCGCCCCAACTATCGATCATGTTGCCTTCGGTGTCGTAGACGATTACGGGCATGTTGCCGCGATTGAAAACGAATACTCGGTCCTGCTGATCGACTGCGACGGACGTCGCTTCTTTGTAGAACCAGCCTTCAGGGAGGTTGCCCCAGTCCTTACCGGTTACTTCGTAGCGATAGTCACCCTCGCCAAGGATTACCGATCCGGAAGCCCCATCGGCTTCTTCGTGGGTCGCTCTAGGTAGTCCGTACTCTTGAAATTCTTCGCCGTTTGTCATTATTTACCTCGAAGCCGATCTTACGCCGATGACGGTTGGTTTGGTGGTTTTATTTGCTGAGATGGTGCGATTACGCGTCCCGAGTGGAGTCCTCGGAGCCGAGGGATATGGGGCTGGGACGCGCTCGTGCGAGCCAGCCAGCGTGGCGTGACCACGAGCGGTCCGCTGCCGAAACACAAGGAGAACATCAGAGCTATCGGGCAGTTGAACGGAGTCGGCTGCACAGAGAACATTCATCGCTCCGTCCCAGATCCCTTTGCGTTGGTCGGGACGCGGGAGAAGTTAGCTACCCGCTGTGCGAATCGCTTCGATGCCGATTTTCATGCCGTCGGGGAAGTTGAATACGCCGGTACCTGAGATCAGGGTTGTCGCTCCGGCATCGATTACCTCGCCGGCGGTATCGACCTTGATGCCGCCATCGACTGCAATCTCCAACTCATGACCGGCGGTGCGTGCCATGTCTTGCAGTTCAGTGATCTTAGGCAGCATCTCGGGCATGAACGACTGTCCGCCGAACCCAGGTTCGACTGTCATTACGAGGGCTCGTTCGATAAGCGGTAACGTGGATTGGAGAACGGAAGCCGGGGTGTCGGGTTTCAGCGAAACTCCGGCGGTCATTCCAGCGACCCGGGCGTCGCCCAAAGAAGCCTCGAGATCGTCGCAGGCTTCAACGTGCATGGTGAAAATATCGCCACCGGCATCGGCAAAAGCCTGGGCGTAACGGGCGGGTTCGAGCACCATCATGTGAACGTCGATCGGAAGCTTCGTGAATGGGCGAATTGCTTCGAGAACCGGGATTCCAACGGTGATGTTGGACACAAAATTACCGTCCATCACGTCGAAGTGAAGCTCGTCTGCACCAGCTTCCTCAACGGCTGCTATCGAGTCGCCAAGGTGCGCGAAATCAGCAGCCAGAAGCGAGGGAGATATTTTGATGTGGTTAGCCATGTTTGATGGTGGATCTTGCTGGAACGAACTTTCGGGTGGAACGGCTATAGAAAATCAGACGAGTCTGGCAGCGAGTGCGTCTGGATGGTACGACATGATGGTGTCGACACCGGCCTTGGCACTGACGACCGAATTGTCGAGATTGGTCATTATGTCGGGACCTGACGCAATTATTTTCTTGCCACCATCGTGAACCGCTTGTACTTCTTCAGTGCTCATCACGTACCGCACATAGATCCATGAAGAGTAGGGATCGGCGATCGCCACTGGCAGTTCGGTAGCGGTACTGGCGCCCGTGGCGCACTGGAAATCGGCGGAGCCTTCGTAGAAGCGTCGGCGCACATCGACCGATAGGTGAATTAACCCGATTCCCACAGTGCTACCAAGTAGCCCTCGCTCGGCGAGTCCGTCGCAGATCTTCGTGATGCAACCGGGATCGAGTGTTTTCATCTCGATAACGAGACTCGTTTCGGCAGTTCCGAACTCTTTCACGGCGTCGAACGTTTCCATCAGCGTCGGGATTCGTTCGCCAGCGAATTTTTCGTTCCACCAGCTACCGGCATCGAGTGCTTTCACCTCGGCGAGAGTCATCTGCGCAACTCGACCTTCGCCATCAGTTGTGCGGTCTACCGTATCGTCGTGAAGCACGATGAGTTCGTCGTCAGAAGTTCCGCGCACGTCGATCTCAATCGCCATGCCCATTTCGAGAGCAGCCTTGAACGCGGAGATGGTGTTTTCAGGGTAGGTCTCATCGAGACCACGGTGCGCGATGATGATCGATGTCATGAGGTGATCTTCTGGGGAGGGCATAGACCGGATGGGCTGGGCAAGATTGTGGTTGTCAATTGTTTGAGATTGTAGTTGCGACCGAACCGTGAGCTATTCTGCTTCGGCGAGCATTTGCTTCGCTTCGGTGATTGCGGCACGAACACGCTCGGGGGCAGTGCCACCGGGTACGTTACGTGCTGCAACGGCGGAATCGAGGGTGATTTCCATGACTCCTTCGTCAAATAGGTCGGAAGCCTTTTGGAAATCGCTCAGCGAAAGTTCACCGAATCCAATGCCATCGGCAATGCACTGCTTCGAGAGATCAGACACGGCAATGTACGCTTCACGGAACGGTACACCCTTGTCAACAAGGTGGTCGGCGATGTCGGTAGCGAGCACGAAGCTGTTGGAAGCGGCTTGACGCATGCGATCGGCATTGATGGTCATTCCGGAGATCATTCCGGCTGCTGCTTCGAGTGCGGTGATTACGGTGTCGGCGGCGTCGAACAGACCTTCTTTGTCTTCTTGCAAATCACGGTTGTAGGTGAGCGGAAGACCCTTGATCGTGATGAGGAGGCCCATCAACGAACCGTAGACACGTCCTGTCTTGCCGCGAATTAACTCGGCGAAATCGGGGTTGCGTTTTTGCGGCATGATGCTGGATCCAGAGGTGTATTCGTCGGACAGCTTTATAAAGCCGAACTCGTCGGAAGACCAGATGACCAGTTCTTCGGCAAGGCGCGACAGATGTGCCATCGCCAGCGACGACGCGGTGAGGAACTCGACAATGAAATCGCGGTCGGAAACAGCGTCCATCGAGTTGCGGGAGATATCGTCAAAATCAAGCTGATCGGCGACCCACTTGCGGTCGATGGCGTACGGAACGCCAGCCATTGCGCCGGAGCCAAGTGGAAGTACGTCGGCACTTTCTGCGGTTTGTGCAAAACGAGTGGCGTCGCGATCGAACATTTCGAAGTACGCCATCAGGTGGTGGGCGAGAACGACCGGCTGACCGCGTTGCATGTGGGTGTAGCCGGGGACGATGGTGTCGATGTGCTGTTCGGCAAGGTTTACTAAAGCGGTTTGGAGAGAT
>Ga0208524_1001034_pt1 | contig 13472 bp, 16 predicted proteins | sample ETNtaG_28_FD_185779 | JGI IMG/M metagenome (GOLD analysis project Ga0208524, IMG submission 185779) | Marine microbial and viral communities from oxygen minimum zone, Eastern Pacific Ocean - ETNP201406SV61 (SPAdes) (version 2) | ecosystem: Environmental > Aquatic > Marine > Oceanic ... | reverse complement strand
AGACTTTAAACATAACATAACTTTTATCTGGTGCTATTGCGGGAACTGTTTTTTCAACATGAGCAATAGTTTTTCTTACTGCCATTCCTTCATCTGATTGCATAAATCCCATGAACTTTTCAAATTTTCCTTCACCAGATTTAAGTTTTGCTATTGCAAGCATTTCCTTTTCCATATTTTCTCCTTTTTTTTTATTAAAGTATATAGAACTAAATCCAGCTTGGAAATGGAAGACCTTTTTCTTGTAAAAATTTTTTATTAAACATCTTAGAGTTGTATTTATCTGATTTGTCACAAAGAATTGTAACTATAGTTTTTCCAGGACCCAATTCTTTACCTAATCTTATTGCTCCTGCAACATTAACTCCAGAACTTGTTCCTAAACTTAAACCTTCATTTTGAATTAAATCATAAAGAATTGGTAAAGATTCTTGATCACTTATAGAAAAAGCTCCATCTATTTTTGCTTCAGCAAAGTTTGCTGTAACCCTGCTAGATCCAATTCCTTCTGTTATCGATCCACCTTCGCTTTTTAATTCTCCATTTTTAATATAATTGTAAAGAGCCGAACCTGTTGGGTCTGATAAATAAATTTTTATATTTTTATTTTTTTCTTTTAAGTAACTACTAACTCCTCCAATTGTTCCTCCAGTTCCAGAAGAACAAACAAAGCCATCAACTTTACCTTCGGTTTGGTTCCAAATTTCAGGTCCAGTTGTTTCATAATGACCTTTTGCATTAGCCGTGTTGTCAAATTGATTGGCCCAAACTACCCCATTATTATTAGAACTTTTTAGTTCATCAGCTAATCTTCCTGCAACTTTTACATAATTGCCATCATCTTTATATGGTTTGGGTGGAACTAATCTTAAATCAGCTCCAATATTTATTAAAGTATCTTTTTTTTCTTGAGTTTGATTATCGTTCATTACTATAATTGTTTTATATCCTAAAGAATTTCCTAAAAGACAAAGTCCTATTCCAGTATTTCCAGCAGTTCCTTCTACAACAATTCCACCTTTAGATATTAACTTTTTTTCTTGAGCATCTTTAATTAAAGCAAGAGCTGCACGATCTTTAACCGATCCACCAGGATTTAAATATTCAGCTTTACCATAAATGTTACATCCAGTTATTTTTGACGCTGCTTTAAGTTTAATCAGTGGAGTATTACCAATACCTTCAATAAAATTATTTTGAGAATTTTTCATTAATCTAATTATTCATCTATACCATAAGGTTTAAATTCTTTTTTAGCTGTTCCAACATTTTTGGCAGGTATACCAACCATTATTGCATTTTCAGGAACATCTTTTGTTACAACTGCGTTAGCACCAATTTTTGCATTATTTCCAACAATAACTGGACCTAATATTTGTGCTCCTGATCCAACAACTACATTATCCTCTAAAACTGGATGTCTTTTAACATCTCTTTGTTTATCAGAATTTATACTTGGTGAAATTCCACCTAGTGTAACCATGTGATAAATAGTAACATTATCACCTATTTTGGAAGTTTCTCCAATTACAACTCCCATTCCATGATCTATAAATAGGTTTTTTCCTATCACTGCTTTTGGATGAATTTCTATTCCAGTTAAAAATCTAGAAAATTGTGAAATTATTCTTGCAATTAAATCTAATTTTGCAATAGAGAAAAAATTTGCAATTCTATGAAAGAAAACTGCTTTAACACCAGGATAAGTTAATATTATACTTAACTTTGATTTTGCCGCTGGATCTCTTTTTATTATTGATTCTAAATATTCGTTCATAGTTAATTTTATTGAAAAAGCTTGAATTAAACTAAATGCTAGCTATTACAGCAGCATTCAGTAGTATTTGGTTTGCAAGAACAGTCTTTGCTTCCATCACAATTGCAGTTTTCACAGTTGCAATTTTTACAATTACATTTTGGATTATCGCAAGACATAAGGTAACTATAAATAATCTTAATAAAATTACAATAGCAATTTTGTCGCTTAATTTACTTGATCCAGTGTAAATCCTTTAATATTTGCAGGTACAGCCACATCCATCATTTTTGGATTCACTAAATTTAAATTATCCATAATTTCTGCATATTCTTCTTTTGAGCTTACTTGAAGTCTTGGATTATTACTTCTTTCATTTTCAATAGTTGAACATTTTTTTTCGTTATAGTCATGGGCCGGGTATACCAAGGTTTTTTCTGGCAATTTAAGCAATTTATTAAATAAAGATTCGTAAGAATCGTATGAGTTCCCAGTTTGAAAATCTGTTCTTCCAGTGGTATTTATTAATAGAGTATCACCAGTAAAAACTCTATCATTCATTAAAAAACTATAAGAACAATCCGTATGTCCCGGGGTGTAAATAGCTTTGAGTTCAATATTTTCTATATTTATTTTTTCATTATCTTTTATTCTTAAATCAATCACTTCAGACTTAGATTTTTCTCCCATAATTCTGGTGCAGTTTGTTCTTTTATTGAGCTCATTTAACCCCGTGATATGGTCAGCGTGTATGTGAGTATCTATTACTTTAACTAATTTTAAATCTAAATTTTTTAAAACTTTTATATACTCATCGGTATTTTCAATAACAGGATCTATAATTAGCGCTTCACGACCTTTGCCACTTGATACAATATAAGTGTAGGTTGAAGACTTAGTATCAAATAATTGTTTAAATATCATTAACAATATCAAAATCAAATACTATAAAAAATTGAATAGTAAATCAATCTTGATTATAATCATTCTAAAAAAATAAATTTAAAGGAGAATTAAATGACTTTAAAAATTAACAGTGTGGCTCCAGACTTTACAGCAGAAACTTCTGAGGGAAAATTATCTTTTCATGAGTGGCTTGGTGATAGCTGGGGTATTTTGTTTTCACACCCAAAAGACTTTACACCAGTTTGCACAACTGAGCTTGGTGCATTAGCTAAAATGAAACCTGAGTTTGAAAAAAGAAATGTAAAAGTTATGGGTTTAAGTGTAGACCCGGTATCAGATCACGTAAAATGGCTGGATGATATTAAAGATGTTTGCGGTCTAAAACCAAATTATCCAATCGTAGCAGATGAAAAGTTAGAAGTTGCAAAACTTTATAACATGCTAGAAGGTGACGCTGGAACAACATCAATGGGACGTACTGCTGTTGATAACGAAACAGTTAGAACTGTTTATGTTATTAGACCAGATAAAAGAATTGGTTTATTTTTAACATATCCAATGACAACTGGCCGTAACTTTAATGAAATATTAAGAACAATCGATTCTATGCAGCGTACAGCAAAACATAAAATTGCGACACCTGCTGATTGGGTGCCTGGCGATAAGGTAATTATTGTTCCTAAAATAACTAACGAAGAAGCAAAAAAAATATACCCTGATGGTTGGGAAACTTTAAAGCCTTATTTGCGTAAAGTTCCAGACCCAGTAAAATAAATTTGGATCAAAAAAAATTAGACCAACAATCTCAGCATTGGGAAAGTAATTTCTCAAGTAAGCCTGAGATGTTTGGTTTAAATTCAAGTATACCAGCAAAGAAAGCCCTAAAATTATTTCAAGAAAAAAAGATCGATAAAATAGTTGAGATTGGGGCAGGATTAGGAAGAGATACTATATTCTTTGCAAAAAATTCAATTCATACTATTGCTTTAGATTACAGCCCTTCAGGAATTAAAATAATTAATCAAAAAACTAAAAAAGATAATTTATCTAATTATATTTCAACAAAATTGTTTGATGTAAGAGAAAAACTTCCATTTGAAGATAATTCAATAGAAGCATGTTATTCTCATATGCTTTACTGTATGGCTTTAACGACAGATGATTTACAAAAATTAAACAGTGAAATTCAAAGAGTTTTAAAACCAGGTGGTATTAATATTTATACTGTTCGCCATACAAATGATGGAGATTTTAAAAAAGGAATTCACAGGGGAGAAGATCTTTATGAAAACGATGGATTTATTGTTCATTATTTTTCAGAAGAAAAAGTTAATTCCTTATTAAATGGATTCAAAAATATTTCTTTAGAAAAATTTGAAGAAGGCACATTTCCAAGAAAACTATTTTTTGTTGTGAATGAAAAAAAATAATTTATGAGTTTAGACTGGGATTTAATTTGGAAAATACTTCAAGTAGTTGCGTTATTAATTATTGCCAGAGAAATTGATAAAAGAATAAGAAGAAAAAGAAAAAAGTAATTTATTTCTTATATTTTTTCATACATACTTGAGCTAATAATAAATTCGGATCAATAAAAAGTTTCGATTCTTTAGCTTTTTTGAATGATTTATAAGAAAAAATAGCTATTGGTAATTCAGTACATCCCAAAATAATTTTTTTACACTTTTTTCTTATTAAATGTTTTACAGCAGATCTTAGTGCTATTTCAGCTTCCTTAACTTTACCCATTTTGACAAGTTTAATCGCTTTATTAACAGAATTTTTTTGTATTTTTTTTTCAGAACTAATTAATCTAAAATTTTTATCAAAATAATCGTTATAAACTTTTGTTTTTAATGTAGCCTCAGTACATAAAATTCCAATTGTAGAATTTTTTTTACATGTTTTTTTTGTATAGAGATAAACTTCTTTTGGCATACTTAATAAAGGAATTTTAATTTTTTTTTGTATATCTTTATGCCAGTAATGTGCAGTGTTGCATGGCATAACAATAAATTTACATTTATTTTTTTGTAACATTTTACAACCATCAACAAGTTCTTTTAAAATATTATAGTATTTTTTCAAATTTTCAGGTCTTCTAGGAGTGTTAGATTTATTATAAAGTACAAACATAGGATATTGTTGGTCTAGTTTACCCCGGTTTAATTTTGCTAATTTATTACAAAAATCTAAACCCGCTTGCGTACCCATTCCTCCTAAAATTCCTATCATAAAGATTATTTTTTAAATTTTGATTTTTGTTTTTAATATTTAAGTATACAACTATATTTTAAATTTAATTATGCAAGACATATATATAGATGATATTGGACCAGGTTTTCCTTTGGTTTTAGTTCATGGATATTTAGGTTCCTCAGAAATGTGGAATTTGCAAAAAGAATTCTTAAGCAAGCATTTTAGAATATTTACCCCTGCTTTGCCTGGTTTTGGTGAAAGCTACAAAGTTCAATCTCTAAATAGCATTAATGCAATTGCAAAATTTATATTTAAATGCCTTGATGAAAAAAAAATAACTGAATTTCATTTAATGGGTCACTCAATGGGAGGAATGATAGTCCAGGAAATGGTTAAAATTTCTGGAGACAGAATTAAAAAACTAATTTGTTTTGCAACTGGTTCAATTGGAGATGTTCCAGGAAGATTTGAGTCAATGGATACGACAAGAGAAAGATTAAAAAAAGATGGATTAAAAGAAACAGTAAACAGAATCACAAAAAAATGGTTTATAGAAGGTAATAAAGCAAAATATTATTATTTATGTGAAAATGCAGTCAAAAATATTTCTATACAATCTGCTGATAATGCACTTATTGCTATGAAAAATTGGAGAGGGTATGAAAATTTAAAGAATATTAAACAAGATACATTGATCATTTGGGGTGATAGAGATGTTTCTTATAATTTTGATCAAGTTGATACTTTAAAAAAAAACATACCTAATAGTAAATTAGAAATCTTCAAAGGTTGCAGTCACAACGTCCATCTTGAAGAACCTCAAAAGTTTAATGAAACAGTAAAAAATTTTTTGGGACAATATTAAATTAGAATGAATAAGAATCTTTGGTTACTTACATTAAGTCAAGTATTTGGTTTTACAGCTGCAACTATTACAGTTTTTTTAAGTGGAATTATTGGGTCACAAATTACTTCTATAAAGTCTTTATCTACATTACCTACAGCTCTATCAGTTGTTGGTACTGCAATTTGTACTATTTTTGCAGCTAAAATTATGAGCAAAATAGGTCGAAGGTTAGGTTTTATTTTTGCATCCTTCGGAAGCTCAGTGTCTTCTTTGCTAGCTGCTTTCGCTATTTATCAACAAAACTTTATTTTATTTTGTATCTCATGTTTAATTATTGGTATGGGATTGGCATTTATTCATCAATATCGTTTTGCAGCAGCAGAAAGTGTAGAGAAAGAAAAAGCACCAAAAGCTATCTCTATTTTAATGTTAGCAGGTATTGTTGCAGCTTTTTTAGGAATAACATCAGCAAACTATACAAAAAATCTTATCCCTGATCATTTATATGTTGGCTCTTATCTTTTGCTAACTGCATTTTCTTTTATGCCAGCAATATTATTATTTTTTTACAAAAATAATGAAAAAACAAAAATGGATTTAAATAATAAATACAGTAGTGGACGTAGATTGTTTGAAATAATTTTTCAACCAAGATTTTTGCAAGCAGTAACTGCCGCTGCATTTGCTTATGCTGTAATGTCATTTTTAATGACTGCTACTCCCATAAGCATGCACGTGATGGAAAAAATTAGTTTAGAAAAAACAGGTTTAGTTCTTCAATTTCATGTAGCAGCCATGTTTCTTCCATCATTAATTACAGGAAATTTAATTAAAAAGTTTGGTCATAGCAATGTAATGTATATGGGTGTTTTGTTTTTAGTCGTAACGATAGTCTTAAGTTTATTTGAACAAACATATGCAAATTATATGGTAGCCCTTATATTCTTAGGATTAGGGTGGAATTTTTTATTTATTTCCGGAACTAGTTTGGTTGTTTTAACTTACAAAGAAGAAGAGAAATTTAGAGCACAAGGAATTAATGATTTGATTGTATTTTCTATAATGGCATTAGGGAGTCTATCGGCAGGAGTATTGTTAAGTTTAACTAGTTGGAAAACAATGAACTTAACATGTATTCCATTTTTAGTTTTAATAGTTTATTCGACTTTTAGAGCAGACATATTAAGTAAAAAATGAGTTTTCTATTACTAGGTTTAGCTTTTTACGTATTATTTGATATAATTAATTTAATTTGAAAAACCGTATTTTTTAAGTCTTACATCGCCAGTTCTAGCATGAGCTTCCATTCCTTCATACCTCGAAAGTCTTGCAGCTGCAGCACCAACCAGTTCAGTAGATTTTTTTGTCATTCTTTGAAAACTTAATGTTTTGATAAATTTTCCTACGAATAGCCCACCAGTATATCTTCCAGCTCCTTTAGTTGGTAAAATATGGTTTGTGCCTGAACATTTATCTCCATAAGCAACAGTTGTTTCTTCGCCAACAAATAATGAACCGTAATTTTTAAGTCTGTTATGAAACCATTCTAAATTTTTTGTTTGAACCTCTAAATGTTCTGGGGCATAATCGTCACTTATAGAAGCAATTTCCTCATCTGTATCACAAAGAACAACTTCGCCATAATCTCTCCATGCAGCTTCAGCATTAGTTCTTGGTAATTCAGGTAATTCAGCAATTAATTCCGGTACTCTTTTAATAACTTTATCAGCTAAGTCTTTATTTGTTGTGAATAACCAAGCAGGAGAATTATAACCGTGTTCTGCTTGACCTACCAAATCTATAGCAACAATTTCTGCATCGGCATTTTCGTCTGCAATAATTGCAATTTCTGTTGGACCAGCAAATAAATCAATTCCAACTTTGCCAAATAAAATTCTTTTTGCCTCAGCAACAAATTGATTTCCGGGACCAACCAATATATCTGCTGGTGCATTTCCGAATAAACCATTTGTCATTGCTGCAATAGCTTGAACACCACCTAAATTCATTATCACATCAGCACCACAAAGATCTGCTGTGTAAACAATAGTAGGGTGTGCTCCCACATTTGGTTTTGGTGAGCTGCAAACTAAAATATTTTTCACACCTGCAACTTTGGCTGTCGTAACACTCATAACAGCTGAAGCTATATGTGCATATCTGCCAGCGGGGACATAGCATCCTGCTGTATTAACAGGAATTAATTTTTGACCAGCATACAAGCCATCAGAAAGCTCGACTTCAAAATCTTGACCATAGTTTTTTAATTGAGCTTCAGCAAATTTTCTAACTCTTTCATGAGAAAATTGAACATCATCCTTAGTTTTTTGGTCTAAGTTTTTTTTTATTTGTTCAATTTTTTCTTTAGAGACTATAATTTCACCATCATACTTATCAAATTTTTTTCCAAGTTCTTTGCAGCCTTCTTCTTTTTTTTTCTCAATATCCTTTAAAATATTTTCTACAATTTCCCTTGTTTTCGTATCATCTGTAGATGAAGTTTTTGGTGATTTTTTAAGATATTTAATTGCCATGATTATTCAAAAAAGTTTTTTATAACATTAATTAATCTAATGCAACAATAGCTGCTGCTATTGATGCTAATCTTGCTGGCGCATCATCTGATCTACTAGTAATCACAACAGGAACTTTTCCTCCAATAACTACACCTGCCGCACAAGCCCCCATAAAATATATCATCATCTTAACTAGCCCATTACCTGTCTCAACACTTGGCACTAATAACACATCCGCTTCTCCTGCAACTGCATTTTTAATTCCCTTAATAGCTGCTGATTTTTTTGAAATACTATTATCAAATGCAAGTGGACCAACGACATCTGCATTTAAATTTTCTTTTTTTGCTAGTTCAGTAATTTCTTTTGCATCTAATGAACTTGGTACACTATTCAATACTTCTTCTGTTGCAGACAAGACAGCAACTTTAGGTCTTTTTATTCCTATTCTATTTGAAAAATTAATTACATTTTTTAGTATGTGCATTTTTGTTTTAACATTGGGCATTACATTTAAAGCTCCATCTGTAATTATTAATGGTTTATCTTCTTTCCCTAAAGTCATATGCCATATGTGACTTAATCTTGTTTTACCTAACAATTTATATTCTCTTTTTAATACTTCTTTTATAAGTATATCGGTATGAATATGTCCTTTAACAATTATTCTTATTTTATTTTTTGAAGCTAATTTTGCCGCTACTTTTGCAGTATTGTTTTCTACCGGTTCATGAATGATTTCAAATTTTGATATATCAAATTTTAAATCATCAGCACATTTTTGAATTTCATCTTTATCACCAATAAAAATTGGTATAATTAAGTTTTCATTTACAGCGTCCATCACGGACAACATTGGAAGAGGTTTTCCAGCATTGACTATTCCAACAGTTACACCTTTTTTCTTATGCGCAACATTAAGAAGGTTATTAGGGCAAACTATTTCTTTATCTGAGAGCATTTCTATTAGCTTTTTCTATATATAAATTTAATTTATAGTAAATTATAATAAATAACATAGAGTAGAAAACTGTGTCGGAACTATGGAAACTGTTACTAAAATAGCACCAATAATACTTGCGCTAATAATGCTAGGCTTAGGGCTAGGTTTAAAAGTTGAAGATTTTACCAGGGTATTCAAAGCTCCAAAAGATTTTATTGTTGGTTTTATTTCGCAATTAATAATTCTTCCAATAGTTGCGTACTTATTAATTATCATTTTAAAAACACCACCTGAAATAGCAATAGGGGTTATGATTATTGCAGCTGCACCAGGAGGAGTTACATCAAATATATTAACTAAGTTTGCTGATGGAGATGTTGCATTATCGATTTCTTTAACAGCTATTATTAGTTTAATTAGTATTATTTCAGTTCCTTTTATAATTTTTACATCTGCTGATTTACTTGGAATAACAAATATCTCTCAAAACATCTCAATGATAGGTATTGCTCTTAAAATGGTATTGGTAGTAACAATTCCAGTTATTTTAGGGATGATTATCAGAAAATTTGCAGATAGTTTTGTAGCTTCAAAAGTTGAAATATTTAATAAACTTAACATAGTATTTTTTATAATTTTTTTCATAGCTGCATTTTACGAAGAAAAAGATCATATAATAAGCTTCATAATGCAAGCAGGTCTTATTGCTTTGATTTTAAATGTAACAATGATGATAATTGCATATTATCTTGCTAAAACTTTTGCTTCAGGAATTAAACAAAGAAAGTGTATTGCTTTAGAATGTGGATTGCAAAACGGTAGTTTAGCAATATTTGTTTCTACGCAAATATTTGGTAGCGATATATTATACGCAATACCAACAGGTGCTTATGCACTAATAATGTATATTACCGGATTTATATTTGTGTATATTTTAAGAAATAAAATTTAATTATTCCAAAAAGGACAATCGCTTTTTGCAAGAAGGTGTTTTTTTAAATTATCATTCAATTTAAGTGTAGTTATAGACATTCCTGCCATTTCCATCGAAGTAGCATATCTTCCAACGTAAGTTTTAATATTTTTTATTTTAGAATTAGATAAATTTTCATTAACTCTTTTAGATATAATATATAGCTCCTCAAGCGGTGTAGCGCCTAAACTGTTTATCATAATTGCAATATTATCATTAGCAGTTAACTTGGAGTCGTCGATAATTCTTTTATATAAATCATCTACCAAATCATTTGCAGGTCTTAATTTTTCTCTTTTTATTCCAGGTTCACCGTGTATACCCATTCCTATTTCAATTTCGTCATCACTAATTTCAAAAGTAGGTTTTCCAGCCTCTGGTAAAATACAAGGTGATACAGCAACACCAAGAGTTCGAATATTATTATTAACTTCTTTTGCAGTTTTAAAAACATCATCAAGAGATGCACCAGTCTCAGCAATTGCTCCAGCAACTTTAAATACAAAAATCATTCCAGCAATCCCTCTACGTTTTGATTTTTCCGCTTCACTTGCGCTTGCAATATCATCAGCAACAATTACTTTTTTTGTTTTAATTCCTTCTGCTTCAACCATTTCACAAGCCATTTCAAAATTCATTACATCACCGCCATAATTTCCAATGACACATAAAACTCCATTACCATTATCAGCATTTTTTATAGCTGAAATCATCTGGTCTACTGATGGAGAAGCGAATACAGATCCAATTGCACAAGCGTCTAAAAATCCTTTACCAACATAACCAGTAAAGACTGGCAGATGTCCAGACCCACCTCCTGCTACTATTCCAACTTTATTTGAAGCTTTATTTGCTCTTGTAACTACTCTGTTATTATCTTTGGCCAAAGCATAAACATCTGGATGAGATTTAATAAGTCCATCGATAGACTCTTCTACAAAATTAGCTGGATTGTTGATTATTTTTTTCATAACTATTTTTATATTTTAAATTTAAAAATATATATACTAGTAAAATGACAAAACCTTTTAAAGTACATATCTCAGAAGAAAGTCTTCAAAATATATATTCAAAGGTGAAAAACTACCAATGGCACGAGATGCCTGACGATGGAGGTTGGGATTACGGAACAAATTTAGATTACATGAAAGAGTTTGCTGATTATTGGGTTAATAAATTTAATTGGAGAAAAACAGAAGAAAAAATAAATAAATTTAATAATTTTAAATCTAATATAGATGGAATCGATATTCATTTTATTCATGAAAAAGGTAGTGGATCTAATCCAAAGCCATTATTGCTAAATCATGGTTGGCCTGGGTCGATAGTAGAATTTTTACATATTATTGATCAATTAGCTCATCCTGAAAAATACGGAGGAAAAGAAGAAGATAGTTTTGATGTCGTTGCCCCATCTTTACCAGGGTATGGATTTTCAGGACGTCCTTCTAGACCAATTGGTCCAAGAAAAATGGCAGCAATATTTAATTCATTAATGACAAATGTTCTTGGTTATAAAAAATATATTTCACAAGGAGGTGATTTTGGAGGAACAATATGCACGTGGCTGGCATATGATTTTCCAGAAAATTTGTTAGGAATTCATATTAATATTTTAATTACTCGACATCCAGATGGACCACAAACAACTGAGGAAAAAGAATGGCAAGAAAGATTTAAAAAAGAACAAAGAATTGAAGATGGCTATAGAACACAACAAGCTACAAAACCACAAACATTAAGTTATGCAATGATGGATAGTCCAGTAGGCGTTGCTGCTTGGATAATTGAAAAAATGCGTGGCTGGTCTGATATAAAAAATGGTGACATTGAAAGCGTTTATTCAAAAGATATTTTAATATCAAACATCATGGTTTATTTAGTAACTAAAACATTTAATACAGCATCCTGGATTTATTATGGAAGAAGAAAAGAGGGCGGAAGAGCACTCCCTAAAGATCACCTTCCTTTAAAGGTTCCAACAGCTATTGCAAAATTCCCAAAAGAATATTTAGAATGGGCTCCTAAATCATATGTAGAAAGAATATATAATGTTCAACAATGGACTGAGATGACTGCAGGAGGTCATTTTGCAGCTTTAGAACAACCTGAATTGTTGATAAATGATATAATAAAGTTTTCTAAAACAATTAAAAAAATTTAGTTATTTATTTTATTATATAGCCAACCAAAAATCATTCCAGCAATTCCCCAATCTACAAAACCCCATGCAGCGCCTATGATACTTCCCATTGGGGTATAGCTGTAACCTATGTATATTCTTTCAAAAAAAGTTACAGGACCTTCCGCATTACCATTTAACATTAACCACCATGCTAATAAAAACATAGTGCACGCACCAAAGATTCCTGTTGTTAGACCTAATGATCGAATTGATATCATTATTATTTTCTCCTTGTTTGTTTATTATTTTATCATGATTCAACCAGTAATTTTAAAATTATTTATAAAAATAATAAATTTTGATTTGGATCAAGTCATTAATTATTTATTTATGATTTAATGAAAATAATTAAGGGGCAACTCTTAACTGACCAGGTAAGGAAAGGCCGCGGCGAAGTCGCAGGTTACAAGCTTACCGGGCAGAAAATCCTACGAAGTAGCGCTAGCATAGTAGGATGGGTGGCTTGGCGGTAGCGCTTAGCAACGACAAGCCAAAACTTTCGTGCATGCATTTTAATGCATGCTGTAAGAATGCATGTAACGGGGGTTAACTGGTTAAAAAACTTGAGTTAATTTATTTAAAGCAAACATACCAGGATCGTCTAAATTTTTTGTTTTATCCTCAAACATTCTTGCTCTGCCAATTTTTATTTTTTTTCCTTTAAAATTGTCTAAAGCTTCTTTTGTGGCTGATTTAAATATATCTGAGTAATTGTTATTATCTCTAAGGTTTTTTATTATTAAATTTAAACTATCTGCAATAGTTTTATCTCCAAGGTTAGCTTTTCCTCTTTCAAGTATTGTTTTTAAAGCTGTTTCAAAAATTATTATAATATCATCATGATCACACTCAGTTTTTCCTTTTAAATTTTTTGAAATATTCATAAATGAAAAAGCAATTAATGTTCCAAAACTAGATCCAGATTTTTTAACAAAAGCTTGAGAGCAAAGCATAAAGTTTGCACTCATATCTTCACTAAATTTATTAATGTTATTATTTACTTCTTCTAATCCATGCAAAATTGTAACTCCTAGATCACCATCGCCTATTTTTCCATCAGCAGAATTAAAATCATCATAAGAATTTTTTGCTTCTTCCAACAATTTTTTAAAAATATTGGTTAAAACTTCTTTATTAAGCATTTAAT
>Ga0208524_1001031_pt1 | contig 13491 bp, 16 predicted proteins | sample ETNtaG_28_FD_185779 | JGI IMG/M metagenome (GOLD analysis project Ga0208524, IMG submission 185779) | Marine microbial and viral communities from oxygen minimum zone, Eastern Pacific Ocean - ETNP201406SV61 (SPAdes) (version 2) | ecosystem: Environmental > Aquatic > Marine > Oceanic ... | reverse complement strand
CAACTCTTCTGATTCTGAAATCTTGTTTAACCGCAGATCATTCATGGACAATATTACGCAGGAAAATACTATGATGTCATTCTGAAGGAGAATGTCTAGAAACAAAAAACCCCGCTACTGCGGGGCTGAAGGTGAACAATAATTCTCAAAGCAGATGCGCTGTTAAAATCTTCTTTCTAAATTAATGAAGGGAATTGCTCCAAAAGAATTATCACCCATTAACATAAATGAGATTCCTAAATTATATAACTTCCCATTATACTCCATCTTCTTCCCTGGAGAAATGCTTAGTCCATATATTGTCATACCTTCCTGTGCAGTCCCCAAATGTGATAAATGAGAACCAAAACTTATAAATATTGAAGGAGTAGATTTATTTTTAAAATAATACTTAAACCCTAAGCCAACACCTGAAGCAAAAAGCATACTCCCAATTGCGACATAAAATTCTGAATGTTTATTAACATTATATAAAACTGAATATTCAATTCCAGAAACAGGGATTTTTTCACTTAGAAAACCAACTGACACACTACTATCCCATCTATCAGGTGGGGAAAAATCTATTATTTCATCTTTTGAATAAATATTATTATACCTTTGAATAACATTATATAATGTTTTTTGTTTATTGTATGAATTGTATGTATGATATGTCAAGGGAACTAGTATGCCAAAGGCTATATTCTCTATATTTTCTAATCTGGCTATATTTTCTAATTCAGAAGGGTTGTCTTCATCTTGAAAATCATCTGGATTGTTAATTCCATCAACACCTGCTACGATGCTCATAAAACTGAAACAATAGATACATTTACTTCCTTTAGACTTTAACCTATTTACATATTTTTTATAGCTTAAAAAATTTTCATCATTGACAAAATTTGGGTCACTATTTAATCTATTTATGAATTCATCATCTGAATAATATTCATTTATCTCATGATTATGTATTCGTTTATCTTTAATAGAAAATTGGGGGAATGCAACACTAATAAATAGCACTATGATTAGTTGTTGTTTCATCTCCAAATCTACACATCATCATCTTTACAAACAAAAAATACTACAAGAATGTGTGTCAGCCTTTTTATCCGACCCTACCACACCTTACTGGACCCCTACCACCTGCACTTTTAGTTAAAAAGCCAGTGTATTACCAGTGGTTTCAGCCCAATTCAGCCCTTTTTTATACTAATCAGACTATTTCAGGCTACATAACAAATGCCTCCGTTTTACAGGAGGCATCGTCTATTAAAGTGCGGAGAGGGAGAGATTCGAACTCTCGAACCAGGTTATCCCCGATTACTCACTTAGCAGGCGAGCGCCTTCAGCCAGCTCGGCCACCTCTCCAAGTGTTTTTGTTTTGTTTATTTTACGGCGTGGAAATTAGCAAATGAGTCAGGCACGGACAAACTGTTTCCCGCTCAATTGGATCACGGCTCCTTTTAATTCCATGCCTAATAATAATGTAAGTGTTTTCGTCAAAGTAACGCCGGATGTAGAAACGATATCATCGATATGCTGTGGTTGGTGATTGAGATGCGTTAATAATGTTTGCTCATCATCTGATAAATGTAAAGCAATCGTTTCCTGCATAGATTGACGGGGTTTAAACATGCGCCGCTGAATTTGTTCTATAATCTGTTTACCCCGCTCCAACGGAAATGCCCCATTACGAATCAGCCTGTTTGTGCCTTTGCTTTGAGGATCGGTTGCCCGCCCCGGCACTGCAAATACGTCCCTGTTCTGGTCAACAGCATTGAATGCCGTTAGAATTGCGCCGCTCTTATGCCCTGCTTCAACCACAACTGTAGCGTGGGATAAACCGCTGATGATACGGTTACGCTGGGGAAAGTTACTGCCATTTGGTTTTGTACCGAATTTAAATTCAGAAATGATTGTTCCCCGCTCACAAATATCCTGAAATAATTTCCTGTTTTCAGCAGGATAAATAACATCAATTCCACTGCCCATTACGCCAATAGTACGACACTTATTTTTGACTGTTTCCTTATGAGCAACTGTGTCAATGCCCCTGGCTAAACCGCTGACAACGGTTATACCGGCATTATTCAAAACGTTTGAGATAGCTTTCGCCATACTTCTGCCATACGGTGTGAATTTTCGTGTACCAACAATTGCGACTGTATCTTCTTCTTTTTTCAGGGGCTGCCCTTTTGTATATAATATAACAGGTGGATCATAAATTTTCTTTAGCAGCATTGGATATTCATTATCCCAGATTGAATAAATTTTTATATTCTTTTTTTCAGCTTTTTCAAGTTCCTCTTTTCCAAATCCAAAATCCTTATATTTCAAAATATTGTTTGCAAGTCCAATATCTATTCCAGATCGCTGACATAATTCTTTTTTTGATGCATTAAAAACATTTTCACCATTATCAAAATGAGCCAGGAGGTTGCGAACTCTTTGCGGTCCAAGCTTGGAAACGTTCAAAAGGTTGATTAATTGAATTAAATTATTTTGGTTCATTGAGCAATTCAGTAATACTTGATATTAATTTATTTAACCCGTTATTTGTTACGGATGAAATATCGAGATATTTTTCAAATGATATCCAGTTCTTTTCATTTTCTACGTTCAAAAGATCTGTTTTCGTCCTGATAATCAACTGCGGTTTTTTATCCAGATCAGGATTATAGGTTTTTAGTTCAGTTGATAATGTATCAAAAACAGATTGCGGATCCTCTTCTGTACAATCGATCAAATACAATAAAATCTGTGTACGTTCTACATGCTTGAGAAATTGATGCCCCAGTCCTTTTCCTTCTGCTGCGCCTTTGATCAAACCGGGTATATCCGCCATAACAAAGGATTTATAATCACCATATTTTACGATTCCCAAATTCGGCTCCAATGTTGTGAAAGGATAATCGGCAATTTTAGGTCGGGCAGCAGAAACAACAGATAATAATGTCGATTTCCCGGCATTGGGCAACCCAACCAATCCCACATCCGCTAATACTTTTAATTCCAAAGCGTATGTATTTACTTCACCTTCTATGCCTGGTTGAGCATAGCGCGGTGTTTGATGAGTGGATGATTTAAAACGAGCGTTTCCCTTGCCGCCTTTTCCACCCTGCAATGCAACAAATTCCTGTCTATCATCAACCAAATCTGCCACCACATTTCCGGATTCCATTTCTTTAACAACTGTACCTAATGGAACACGAATAATGGCATTGTCACCATTTTTACCTGTTCTCTGATTGGACGATCCTTGCTGTCCTTTGCCTGCTGAATACATTTTTTTATAACGGATATCCTGGAGAGTATGCAATTGTTTATCTGCAATAAATATGACATCACCACCTTTGCCGCCATCGCCGCCATCGGGTCCTCCCTTTGGTATATACTTCTCTCGGCGAAAAGAGATTGCACCTTTCCCACCTTTTCCTGATAAGCACTTGATGACTGTATAATCAATAAACATGATAATAAAATTTAAAACAAAAAAGGTGCGAACTTGGCGCACCTTTTATTTACAAAATAAGTTTGGAGTTACATATTAGTTATAATTGCTTCGGCAAATCCAGAGGTAGTCAATTTGGTTGCACCAGTCATTTGTCTTTCGAGATCGTATGTAACTTTCTTTTGAAGGATTGTTTTGCGTATAGCATCAATGATCAAACTTCCTGCTTCTCGCCAATTCATGTGGTCCAGCATCATCACAGCGGAAAGAATAAGTGAACCGGGATTCACCTTATCCTGATTTGTATATTTAGGTGCTGTTCCATGAGTTGCTTCAAACAATGCTATGTCATCAGATATGTTCGCTCCCGGCGCCATTCCTAATCCACCGACTTGCGCTGCACAGGCATCAGATAAATAATCACCATTCAAATTCGAAGTAGCAATAACATTATATTCTTCCGGGCGAAGTAGAATCTGCTGAAACATGGCATCTGCTATTCTATCCTTAACAACAACTTTATCACGTTCCATTCCTGAATATTCATCCCAAAACACTGCTTCAGTAATAGCAGAATCAGGAAATTCCTCTTTTGTCAATTCATAACCCCAGTCGCGGAATGCACCTTCAGTATATTTCATAATATTACCTTTGTGCACTAACGTAACATTTTTTCTGTTATTATTTATCGCATATTGAATCGCTTTCCTGACCAATCGTTTAGTACCAAAGGGACTGATTGGTTTTATACCAATACCGGAATTTTCCCGTATATCTTTATGATACTCTTCCTTAATCATTTTAATAATTCGATTCGCAATGTCAGAGCCACTTTCCCATTCTATTCCAGCGTATACATCTTCAGTATTTTCTCTGAAAATAACGACATTAAGGGCACCGGGTTTTGCAACTGGACTGGGTACACCTTCAAAGTGTCTTACAGGTCGGATACATGCATAAAGATCCAATATTTGCCGTAAGGATACATTTAAACTGCGGATACCGCCGCCAACCGGAGTTGTCAACGGACCTTTAATAGCAATGTGATAATTCTTTATCGCTTCCGGAGTCTCATCGGGAAGCCATTTGCCATAATTATTATAGGATTTTTCCCCTGCATAAATTTCCATCCAATGTATTTTACGTTTACCATTAAATGCTTTTTTGACTGCTGCATTAATGACCATTTCTGTCGCATGCCAAATATCCGGGCCAATTCCATCCCCTTCGATAAATGGAATGATCGGATTATCAGGTATAATCAGTTGATCATTTTTGTTTGTAATTATTTTACCTTCAGTCGGTATAGTATAATGAAAATTTTCAGACATTAGTTTTGTTCTTTCTTTATTTTTTTAGGCGTTTCTTTTTTCTTGGTTTCTTTTTTGTCTTTTGGATCCTTTTTACCATTTTTATAATCAGTTAAATAAAATCCTGATCCCTTGAATATTAATCCGGATCCACCACTTACCAATCGTCTGACGACACCCTTACATACTGGGCATGTTTTACGAGGTGAGTCGGACATGGATTGAAAAAGTTCAAATGTATGTCCACACTTTTTACAGATATAATCGTATGACGGCATTTTGTTTGTTTAGTTTAGATTGGAATAAACTTAAAAAGCTCAGGAATTTACAAAAAATCAGTTATTCAATTTTAGTTGTAATTGCTCCAAAACATACTCCGGAACATAATCGGATACATTACCATATAATTTTGCAATATCTTTTATTACAGTCGAATTCAAGTGAACATATTTTTCGCTAGGCATCATAAAAATAGTGGTTATTTCCGGCGCTAAATGATAATTCATCATGGCCATTTGAAACTCAAATTCAAAATCGCTGACATGTCTTAATCCTCTAATAATAGCCAACGCCGAATTATCCTTTGCAAAATCGACTGTTAACATTTTAGTTGATTCTACTTTTACATTAGATAAATGATCTGTTGATTTACTTATCATCTTCATACGTTTTTCAACGGAAAATAACTGATTCTTCTCCGGATTATTCGCAACAACAAAAATTAATTCATCAAATAATTTTGATGCACGTTCTGCTATATCCAAATGGCCGTTAGTAATTGGATCAAATGTTCCAGGATAAATTATTTTTTTCATATTTTCCAGAAATTTAGTTGTGTATCACCATATTTTCGCACATCTGTCGCTTCAGGTAATTTGACTCCTGTTTTGGTTTCAAGAATAAATGTACCAGAAGGCGCAATATGTTCACACCCCAATTTAACCAGTTCTGGCAACTCTTTACACGCATAAGGTGGATCTGCAAAAATGATATCATATTTATTACGTGTGTTAAGAAAAATCAATACATTTTTCTTTATGAACGAAAATATATTTTTATCAAACTTCTCTGCATTCTCATTCAATAATCTAAATGAAGTATAATCATTTTCCACAAATGTTATATCGGCAGCACCCCTGCTTGCTGCTTCAAAACCAATAATACCACTGCCGGAATAAAGATCAAGAAATGATAACCCATCCAGTGGCCCGAGAATATCAAAGAGGCTTTTTCGGATACGAGATTGTGTAGGTCGGTAAGAAGTAGACGAAACAGTCTTAATCGAGTGACCCTTGAAGCGGCCGGAAAGAATGCGCATCAATCACCTTTGCGCTCAAAAACTGAAATATAAAAAACAGACTGTGATTCTCCTGATTCAGGCTTTGTTTTCACTACAGCTTTTCTTAATGCAATATTGTGGTTTTGCTTCAACAAAACAGAAAAAGCAGCTTTCATCTTTTCTTCACTATTTGCTTTAAGAATGTAGGGTGTTTGTTTGAATTTTCCTTTATCAATGGAGTCAAGCTTTTCAACATGGAGATTTAAATTTGAAAAAGATGCCTGAAGTGATTCAGTACTGTCAATTTCAGTAGAAAGCATTTCTGATGTTTCAGGTAAAAGAAAATCATAAAAATGTTTAAAACCATCACAGCATTCTATTCCTTCTACATTATAATTAATCATGGAACCTAATGGGAGTAAATCAACGCCTAATTCTTCTCCATTAACAATTTCCAGTTGTAAATCCCTTTCACTCGCTGAAAGAAAAGTAACATCCTTAAATGGAAATTTTTCGAATACATATTGCATACTCTTCATTATAGAAATTGAATTGTGCATAATATCCATAAGTGGTTGTGGGAAAATTTGGGTTTGCTCATTTATGGATTTTACTTCCTCTTTTTGAGGTATTATTTTTTGAACAATTACATCACGTTTTGGTACGATTTGAGTCTCTGACTTTTTTAGATATATAGACATAGCAAATGATAAAAGAATTATAATTGTCGTTAATAAAACAACAACATTATGTAAATCAATTATTTTACTTTTTTTGATCTTTTTCTTTGTTCTTACTTTGTCTTCTTTTTGAATTGTTTTTTCTTCGACTTGTGGCGCTTCAATTTTTTCTATCAATCCGGCTGTCGAAAATAAATTCATATTTGATCTGCTGAATTTGTCATCAACCATTATACTTTGAATGGATAACAAATGATATGGCATTTTATCCAAATCATCTGCGTTCTCATCACTGACTTTATCAAAAGGTTTAATATGCTGGAGTTTATTGTTTGTCCAGTGGGATTGCTTTTTTTCAGATAATCTATCGAGTGTATAAACAGGGCTCAAATTTTTCCGTGGAGCTTTTTCATAAACTGTTAATATTTCTTCTAAATCAGATTTAAACCCAAATGATTTAGATACTTTCCACTCTCCTTTTACCTGCCTGGCACTCCCGGCATAAAGATCATTTCCTTTAATCACAAATAAGTCATATCCGTTTCCAGCTTCGCTGATAACGCCGTATGTTCGTTTTGTCGGACCGGTAAATGCCATAGATTCAGTCCCAAGCCAAATAGGTTCAGCGCCAAATTCACTGATGGAAAGTTTAATGTCAGACATAAGTAATGTGGGAAGATGAACTACATGTTTCATGTTACCTTGAATGTTTTCAGCATATGTTAGATAATCTAAAGCTTTTTTTCCTAAACGCTGTTCCTTTTGCCACAAGATATATTCCCAGGAATCATCCGAACCCATATTTGCATCCACTTCTGTAAAATCATGATGTGCCCAATAATCCGGAATAGTTACATAAGCATCATGTCCATCCATTTGAATTTCACTGGATAAGGCTTTGAATGCTTGCTCTAAAATTGCATTAAATAGAGAATCATCGCTACGGGCAGCATCTAAATCACCTGTAAGTGGAATCAGTGTTATTTGCGTCAGGAAGGGTTTTTCATTCTGTTGTGACCAAACAGAACACAAAAGTGAGGATTCGTTAAATGAGAGATAAATCACTGCGGACCTAACAGCGTTAATCCCAGCTACGAATTCCGTCGTTAATATATCCGTGATTGTGAGCTTTAAAGGAAAATATTAAATAGCGGCTTTCTTTATATAAATCAGTAATTGGACTTGCCACACGAACACTATTTTTATCATCTGCGACGTCAATATTGTAAAGATCATTGGTCAATGGACAGTGGAGCATTACCTCATCCGGTTGATAGGAATCATAATAATTGGTCAACTCAGATCGTTCTTTTGATTCTGAGGCAATCTTGGCTACGAAATTTGGCTTTTCTTCATATTCCGCAAACTTTTTATGCTGTATAAATAATGTATCATTTCTACCTAATTCTTCAAGAAACATCACAATTGTAAACGTAGTGTCTACAATTGTATCCCGTCGAACTTTTGGAAAACCAAAGGTTGTATCATAATCAACATCAAACCCAGTTGGAATATTAACCTCAACATCCCTGCCATCTACAAACAGTACTCTTTCACCCAAATATGTAGAATCAGCCATGACTGAATCCCGTACAGCATTAATAAGGTTAATTGCCCAAAGCCCATCGACGTTGAAGGAATCAGTCAAAGTATTGTAAAATGATTCCACATCGAAAATATTTTGTATATAAAACCTACTCTGATCTTCTGCTTGAGCCTCTTCTTCCCAAATTGCTTTTGGAACATATATTGTAATAACCATAAAAATTAATGTGAGCATTATAATCAATTCTAATAAATCAGAACGAAACTGTCGTTTTTTTAATTTTATTTTCATATTAATCTATTTTTATAAAAGGTTTCAATTTTTTAAGCGTTTTTACTCCAATCCCCTTGACCTTTAATAGGTCATCAATCGATTTAAAAGGACCATAATCATCCCGATATGTTATAATTCTTTCAGCAGTAACTGGGCCAATTTTCGGTAACGTTAACAAATCAATCTTTGGAGCTGTATTAATATCAATCAATTTTACGGTAATCTTATGTTTAATGTCATCCGTTTTTAATATAGGTACGTCAACTTTATTTAAATCAGATACTACAATGTCAGCGCTTTTAGATTGAAATTCTGAAATTTCATTTTCAATTTTTGAGGAATAATTCGGTTTAAAGTATATTTTTTTGATTGTACCAACACCTAACCCGACAGCAACAGATATGATTAAGAATTGAAAGATAAACTTCTCTTTTTGAGTAATGATAGTCATTAGAGTTTAATTTTTCGAAACGGTTGTTTAATTTTATTTTCTTGAGATTTCAAATCTTCAAATAATATTTTTTGTTTTTTATTTAATCCTGATGGCGTTTCAACATGGATACGTACTAATTGGTCACCGTGTGAAGATCCACGCAACATTGGGAACCCTTTTTTTCGCATGCGTAGGATTTGCCCGGATTGAATTCCCGCTGGAATTTTTAAACTAACTTTAGTACCATCAATCGTTGGTACATCAATGGCAGTACCCATAGCTGCCATACTGTATGAAATGACTGCTTCCAGAAATACATGCTCACTATCACGTATAAAATGAGGGTGATTTTCCTCTTCAAAAAATACAACAAGGTCACCGGCAGAATTGCGGGATTCTCCCTTGTTTCCCTGCCCGTCTAATCGCATATAATTTCCTGATTCTACACCGGCAGGAATTTTTACTTTTACAGCAACACTCTTTCTCACAAGTCCATAGCTGCAGCTTTTACAGGGTTTTGTGATGACTTTACCTGATCCTTTACATATAGGACATTCTCTTTCCACAACTGATTGAAAAATAAATGACTGAGACATTTGCCGTACTCGGCCTGCACCGTTGCATTGTTGACACATAGTTGGACTTACACCGGGAGCGGCTCCGCTTCCCTGACATGAATCACAATGCTCCAACCGTTTAATTTTTATGGTTTTTTCTACTCCGGTAACAATCTCACTATATTTTAAATCTATCGTCGCTCGCAGATCTTTCCCGCGACGAACTGTTTGGCCTCCCCTGTTTCCACCAAAAATGCCTCCAAATATATCTCCCCCAAACACATCTCCAAATTGACTGAATATATCATCCATGGACATATGATGGAATCCGCCACTACTAAAGCCTTGAGTTTGATTTCCCATACCAACACCCGCATGACCAAATTGATCATATTGCTGACGCTTTTGGTCGCTGCTCAATACACTGTAGGCTTCTGCAGCTTCTTTAAACCTTGATTCAGCTTCCTTATCATCCGGATTTTTATCAGGATGATTTTTTAAAGCAACTTTCCGATACGCTTTTTTTATTTCGTCTTTTGAAGAGTTTTTGCTGACTCCCAAGACTTCATATAAATCTTTCATATTTTATTAACCACAACTTTGGCATGGCGAATAATACGGTCTTTATATTTATATCCCTTTTCAAACACTTCCAAGATTTCATTTTCCTTTTTATCTTTTTCTTCCCTGACCATTAAAGCATCATGTAATTCGGAATCGAGAATATCGCCCACTTCGCAGAATGATTCGACACTGCGCTCTTCAAATAATTTATAGATTTTTTGCAAGATTAAATCCATTCCTTTTTTAATGGAATCAGAACTTTCCGAGTGTTCTGGATGCTCCACGGCATCTTTCATACGATCTAAATCGTCTGTAATAGCTATAATGTTTTTAATGACATCAGCACCTTCATAGCGAATAAGATTTATAAACTCCTGTTCTTTGCGCTTTCGAAAATTATCAAATTCTGCTTTTAGTCGAATATGCTTATCCTCAACTTCACTTAATTGGAGTGTTAATTCTTCAATATTTTTTTCTAGCTTCTGTTCCTTTTTAGACAGTTTCTTCTTTTGTTCAGCTTTTTTCGTTTTCTTTTTTTCTGTTTTAACAGACACGATTCATAATCTCCGTAAAATTGTTTAAAATTCTTAACACATTGGCATAAGGGATACGTGTTGGGCCAATAATTCCTATCTGACCTTGAAACGATGATCCGCCAAAGACATGCGTTACAATGGAGCAATCATTATAGATTGTTTCCATATTTTCATTACCGATGAGCATATAATTATTTTGTTTATTTAAATGAGTCTTGAAATATTGTGTCACGTTTTCATTATCAATTGCTTCAAGTGTTTTCTGCAGGTTATTCACTTGCTGATATTCTGGCTGATCTAACAGTTCTCTATTTGAAGATGTAAAAATTAATTGACTGTCTGGAATGTTGAAATGTTTTTCCGGGTCGTTTAGCATAATTTGCACTATTTCATGTTCAGATAAAGGTGAATCCTTCATCCGTTCGGCAATTGTTCCTTGGATATCTTTTAACGAAAGACCTAATAATTTTTCTTTAAGCAGTGTAGTAATATTTATGATTTCATTGCTGTTAACAGTCATATTCAAATTCAGGACGATAGAACGAACAACGCCTGATTTCATGCCCAAGACAACCATAAGACGATCTGATGATAAGGGAACTAATTCAATTTCATTCAATATACTGCGTTCATATTGCAATATCATGGCCACTCCAAATAAATGACTAATTTTCGATAGCATCGCAGCAGTGGTTTTTAGTAAATCATCAATACTATTAGATGATTGATGCAGTTTATTTTCAACATTAGCATAATTTTCCAGTTCATTATCAGATTGCCGCATTAAATGATCTACATAATAGCGGTAACCAAGATCTGTGGGAATGCGGCCTGATGATGTATATGTATGCATTAATAAATTCTTTTTTTCCAAATTAGCCATTGTATGTCTCAATGTGGCTGGACTATAATTAAACGCATGCTTTTTCTTGAGCACATTTGACCCAATCGGTACATGATCTATGATGTAATCCTCCACTACAGCTTTCAGAACTTGCGCCTGTCGGGTGGATATATCTGACTTTTTAAGATACATAATTAGTTTAGAATTTAGATTGATTCCATTTTTGTAAACAAGACGCTATTCAGACGAGAAATTACTTTATAAACCTGGAAATTGCTCGACTGCTGCCAAAAAGGCTGATAATGATAGCTATCAAAAATAACCAGCTCAAAAACATCCATTGTACATTTATGGTAAAAACAGTCAATTGACTTAATAGTTCATTAGCACCAGCCACTGCACCATAAAGTAAAGCTGATGCCAACGCAGCGCCAATAACAGCTTGGAAGACACCTTCTAATATGAATGGCATACGAATAAACGTATGTGTGGCTCCAATCATTTTTAATGCTTTTATTAAATCCTTTTTCGAATAAATAGTCAATTTAATGGTATTGGATATAATCATAACTGTAACAAGTATAATTGCAAAAGCAATACCGGATAATCCCAACAAACCTTGTTCATAAAATGTCTCTATTCGACTAATAAGCCGACCTTGATGATTGACCGTATCCACTCCTTCAATCTCCTTAATATGCTCAATGATAGGATTAATTTTTAACATTCCATCGTATTGACGCTTGATGTTTACAACACAACTGGCCGGTAATGGATTATACTGAAGGAATTCAGTTAAATCATCACCAAATTGTGACCTGTATACTTTTAGCGCTTCATCTTTTGTTATCAACGTTGTAGAGTATACTCCGGGTATTTTTCTTATTTCCTGAAGATAATGGCTGGCTTGATCGTTAGTGATCGAATCTTTAAAAAATACTTCGATTTTATATTTCGAACGCATGTATTCAATTAGTTTATGTGTATTCTGCTCTGCTATAAACAATACACCAATTGTAGACAATGAAAGGAATACAGAAAAGACAGCTGTAAAAACGGTTAATTTATGCCGCCAGAGGTTTTTTAATCCCTCACTTAGTAAAAATAGAAATTTATTCATTATGCACTACGAAGCTTTCCATCGTGTATTTCAACAATACGATGATTGCGGCTTTTGATTAAGCTATAATTATGAGAGGCCATAAATACAGTGGTACCCTCCTCACTATTTATTTCTTCAAGCAATTTTACCAAATCAAATGATGTCACCGGATCCAAATTGCCTGTTGGCTCATCAGCAAGTATAATTTTCGGATCTTTAATTAATGCTCGTGCCAAGCAGGCTCGTTGCTGTTCTCCACCGGATAGTTCTTGGGGAAAATGATCCTCAAATCCTGAAAGTCCTACTTCATCCAACGCTTCTTCTACAGCTTCAGAAATATCATTTTGATTGTGGCCAATTACATGCAAAGGCAATGCCACATTTTCAAAAAGATTTCGATCGTCCAAAAGATGGTAATTTTGGGAGATTAAACCTATAGATCTACGTAATGTGGGAATTTTCCGCTTTTTAATTGTATCTGAATCAAAATCCCCAATAGTTACTTTTCCACTTTCAGGAAAAATTTCCATATGCATCAAACTTAATAGTGTTGTTTTTCCAGAACCGGTTGGACCGATAAGAAATACGAATTCACCATCGTTAATTTTCAGATCAATATTCGCCAAACCAAAGCCCTTACGATACGTATAAGATACGTTTTTTAATTGGATCATAATCTAAACAATAAAATAATGAACGATATATAACCTATCAGCAAAATAGCTGATGATACTTTTGAAATCGGCTGCTTGAATAATGCGATCGGGAACAGAACAAAGCCAAAAGCCAGCATAATTGGAATTTCAAAATGCATAATTTCTTTAGGAGCTTGCAATGGATGCAAAAAACTGACTAACCCAATAACGGATAGAATATTAAATAAATTTGATCCAATAATATTGCCAACTGAAATACCACTTTCTTTATGATA
>Ga0208524_1001030_pt1 | contig 13504 bp, 13 predicted proteins | sample ETNtaG_28_FD_185779 | JGI IMG/M metagenome (GOLD analysis project Ga0208524, IMG submission 185779) | Marine microbial and viral communities from oxygen minimum zone, Eastern Pacific Ocean - ETNP201406SV61 (SPAdes) (version 2) | ecosystem: Environmental > Aquatic > Marine > Oceanic ... | reverse complement strand
TGTCACGATAACCTATACTTTTGAATTCATACATACCCACACCACACTGCGTACCAATTGTTATTTGGGGGGTTTCTTTACAAATTTCCTGCAGGTATTCCGCTTGATTTATTTCTTCTACTAATCTTCTATTTTGTTGTGCCATATTATTAATCCTCATTTACGCTTGGTTAATAATAGAAATAGTTTGGGAAGTATTTTGTGATCAATTTAACTTAATAAATAGGGTGTGATTTACCGCACAAAATCAATGGCATTATTTAGAAAATATAAGAACCAAAACTGGTTCTGTTTGAGGATGTTATCGAGGTGTTTCGGGGGTTACTATCGAGGTGTCTGCAAGGTTTGAAGCAGTAGGAAGAATAATTCTACTAAACATGACTTCTTCTTCTTTTTCTGTATCACTTAAAAAATCTGTCCAGATAAAATTATAATAAGATAAAATATGAAAATACTTAACTCTATATATGCGCTCCGTACGGTAGGTATTTTCACCTTCAATGCCATAAGTCCAAGTTCCAGCTAACACAACTTGACTACTATCTAAATATTCTATTTTATAATTTGCAAAATATTGAGGTCCTGAAACCAAAAGGCTATCACCTGAAAATGTATAAACATTGGGTGGTTTTTGCGGATTGTAGATGGAATCTTTTTCAAACATGACTTCATCATCAACCGTCATTTTATCCATTATCCATGTGCCGGACATGAAATGTTTAAAGTCATCTCCGTAAGACAGACTATCTCTTTCCAGATGAATCATTTCACCAGCTTTATTATAAATGTGTTTTTCTAATACATTAGGATCTGGATGGTAGCGAACATATACTTTTTTCTTACCAAATTCGTATGTTTCCACTACATCTTCAACCATATCGGAACCACAAGATACAATGAAAATAAAAATGATTGAAATAATTTGGAATTTTTGCGATGGAAGGTGTATTGTCATAGAAGATAATTTACAATGATTATCTGAATAGAAAAAACATAAGTCAGAAAAGTATAGACCTTTAATTAAAAAGGGAGACTTCCGCCTCCCTTTTTTGCTAAATTTGAAATTTATATCAGCTTAATATGACATTAATAATCAGTATAATGTCCTGAATATTCAAGACCCCATCGCCGTTCATATCCGCTGCAGAAAACTGCCCTGTATCGGGTTCATCCACATCCAGAATAAAATTGATGAGGAAAATAATATCCTGAATATTAACTGATTCATCACCATTAATATCTCCCTGCATAGAAGCACTGCCGGATACAATCATACTCACTGGTAACCCCGCATTGCCACCACTTGTGACAAGTCGCAGATATCCTTCATATAAACCTTCTTCTTGGTCTGAAGCATTTGCTTCAACTGTTAAAACCTCCGAAGAACCAGCATTGACTTCTCCTGTAGATGGTGTAACAGATACCCAATCAGGGCCCTGACTGAATCTCAGGCTAAGCTCTGACTGGATATTAGAAGTCACCTGCATTCCGTTGTTGCCCCCCGCATCCTGAATGCCAACAGTTGCGGTGTGAGTTCCAGTTAAGGTATTATAATTAAGATCTATGTTTCCATCCGGATATATTACAAACTGAAAATCATATGTTCCCTCAGTACCACCACTGCCAATCCAATGAACAACTTGATCAAACCCTACAATAAATTTTTGCTCATCACCATAATAATAAACATATCCTGAACAATCAGCATTACATTGGTCATTTACAGGGTTTAGATCATCCCATAGACCAAAGATAGCAGGTCCTGGAGCCGCAGAAGACGGAATACTGGTATTATCCCATGCGGTATTATCACTACCAAAACCAACCCAGCCGTTTGCATTTATGATGCATTGGCTGTATGTCCCCCCAAGAAACGGAAAATCAAACCCGATATTGATCTGGTCTCCTGCTTCATCATTATGGGGGAAAGTATAGAGAGTACCCATTCCGTCAATATCCACCCAATCTACAGCAATGTCAGTATCCAAGTCAGAGTCTGACCAGAAATTCCCGAAATTATCCGGGCCGTCACCCACTACAGAAAATGGCGAGACACCTGAACTGAAATACATTATGGAGCCTGCCTCACCTACATTTGAAATAGTAATTTCTTGACTGTCGCTTTCATCCGGTGCTAGATTAAAATCCAGCGATGGTGCTGAAAATTCTAGATCAGCAAAAGAAGCATCACAATCTGGAAGACTGCCAACACTCATATTATGATCTCCAAAAGCATTGCATATCTGGCTGTAATTGAGAGTGCCATTCTGCAGGTTACCATCATTGTCATCAGAAACGTATATTTCATATAGAAAATCAAGGTCATTTGATGGACGTCCGGTCTGTCCCCAATAGAATAAATCATCAGAAATGGCCACTCCATTCTCATAGCCATGGAGTTCAATGAGATTTTCTCTCATTTTCCAAGTAGCACCCATTATGTATTCACCCAGGCAATGTACTCCACCTCCACATTCACCGGCAGGATATTGACGAGTATTATTCCCATCCCTAAGGCAAGTGCCTTCACCAAAAAAACCATTTCCCAGACAGGGGCTGTTGGTGAGCGTCATCCCCCAGTAATCACTGCAGCCCTCACTGAGCCCAGAAGAACTATAATTGGGTGAGTAAGGGTCATAAATAAACTGCTGAAGTCCATGACCATATTCATGATATACCACATCTGCCATCTGATCAGTGGCTGCACAACCACCACCTGCAGAAAACATGTTGATGCCCGTATAATCCCAATAGGCATTGCAGGGCCAGTACGCATCTTCTGAGCCAATATTGACTTTTGCAGGCATAACATAATCAGCTCCTGTAAGTCCACCATGAATGGATTTCGCAAGATCATGAATAACATTTGCATGATAATAGGTATCCCTTTCCCCTGCAATGGAGTTTAACCCAGCAAAATTGAAATCTTCAGTAGTACCCGGTGAAACCGTTCTGGTAATACTAGCATCACTGCCGTTTGCGTTATTGGTATTGAGATAACTGCCTTCCAGTTTTACGGTAACACTCCGTGATGTACTGCCAATATCGATGGAATAATATCCATTTTCATCCGTATAAGTGTTTCCTACTCCAGACACATCAACTTTAACGTGAGGCATTCCTCTATCCGTTGCGACACCATAAGGTTCATCCTTAACAGGGCCTGAAACATGCCCCTCCACTGTGGCCATTCTAACCTCATCAAACTGTTCCAATATATCACCACTGTGGGCGTCTATAAATAACTTCCAGCGATGAACGGGAAGCTCATCATCAGGATCTGTTGAATGAACAAAGAGTTCTAACTGCCAGGCTAAATGATATTCCGGTTTTCTGCCTTTCTCAACCCATATATACAGTTCCGGATCACCTATAACTTCATCGTTTAAATTTTCATCAAAATCCACATATATCTTAGAATAAAAAATGGCCTGATCCATACTGACCCCGGGATTCGTATTTACATTCAGATTCGGGAATGCATCATGGCCAATCATAACTAGGTCACCATTTAGCCGGTATCGGAAATCAATGCGTCCATTCCATACAGGAATATTTTCATAAACCTGATTAAAAATGAGATAACGAAGGTTGCCATGCTGTTCATTAACCCACAAATCCAAGTTTTCTTCATAAATATTAAAAAGCGATGGATGACTTGAAATAAAATCCCGAGCAGCATACTCACTTGTAATTGGATCATTGGCATCAAAGTCTTGGGGAATGGATTTTCCGAAAATTCGATGAGGAGTTGAGTTTATATTCCACAAAAATTGCCACCCTTTCCCAAAAGATGATTCGAATTCTCCTTGAATAATATGCTTTAATTCTGATTGAGATTCTGATTTATCTTTTTGGCTAGGAAAACTAAAGGATGAAATACTAAGAATTAGTAAAATAAAACCAAACTGTTTTTGCATAATTATTCCTCTCTACTCTGATAATTCCCCATCCTATTCTTCAATTAATTAGGGAAAAGTATTTAATAAACGTTTTATTACTCTAAGGTTAGGTTGATAATTTATAACGGAATCCCCCAATTATCAGTTACCCGTTACAAGTTGTTGCATTTTCTTATATTTTATTTGGAAGGATTTTTTTAATGTTTATTTTCACTCTGAAGTTGAACGGCTGTATAACCAGTATCCTGAATGATTTGCTCAATTGCAATGGGGTCGGCTTCACCTTCAACTCTGACTATTTTTTCATCAAGATCAAAATGGACTTCCTCTAGTCCACCCAAGTTTTCTAATGCTTTCCGAATTTTTTCTACACATTTTTCACAATGAATATCATTAATTTGAAATATTATATCAGCCATAATTCTCCTTTGATTTCAATTCTGGGGATTAATCTTTATATAATTTACACTCATTATTGGGGACTTCAATATAGATTGTTAATTTAGGGATATTCTAACATACTTTTATAATTTCCACGAGAATCAGTTTTTATAATCCAACCATCCGTACCGTATGTAACCAGAATAGCAAAATATCCATTTTATTATTGGGGGAGCAGAATCTACTTCATCCGGTATTTCTTATGCAGGAGGAGGCTGTACTATAATTGGGGTTTCTTTGCAGGAGAATAGAAAAATTATAATTCCGAATCAATAACCAATCCGCATGGGGAAAGTTACAGTTATTTGAGAATAGGGATTATTAATTAGTAAATTAAGAGTAGTAAGTAAAAAATGATATTATCACCCTGCTTCTTTGTCACTTTGTAACTCAGGAACTTCGAACTTAAGGATTTAGTAACCAATCTTTACTTCGTTTAGATTGGCTTTTTCTTTACGGTTATGCTTCTACAAGCTCTCCAAACGCATTCTCATACATTTCTTCCAACCGAATACTTTGTTCATCTATCCAGACATTAATGGAACCAATATTTTCTGAAGTAAAAGGCTGTTTCTGTGAAAATGTCCGGCAGTATTCCATTCCTGATTTCATATTCTCATAAAACTCATTAAATGTTTTTTTAGTACGCTCATTAAAATCACTATTCTTTATGAGCCTATCAAAATAGTCCACATACATTTGAATTTCTTTAGCAAACATATGGGGTCTTTCTTCAGATATTAGTGATTTCTGTTTATTATAGAAATGCGCCATCATTTCCATCAATGAGTATTCCCGATTAAACCAGCTAATATTCTGCCCGGGGCAGACAGCCTGCGGAGCTTTCTCCTCTTTTTTAATTCCTAAATTAATTAAAGCACCATTTCCTAAATGATCACACAGGCAGGTTTTGGTTACCACTTTTACCTGTTCTAAAGCCAGTTCAGCTCCATCTTCCATTTTCGTGCTTAATTCATTCAGCTTTTGTTGCTGGTATTCCTTGGAAGCAGTACAAATTGGAACTTCAGAAAATTCCGTATTCGAAACCAAAAATCCTTTGGGACAGGGAGATCCCGGATCACCAATTTCCACTTGGTTGCTTGTATGCTCTTCAGAAATGGAATGCCTCAAATTATTAAAAGGAACACCCAGGGGAGAAACTTCACTCAAATATAAATCTGACTCATCTGCCTCTTTTAGTTTGTTGAACGTGGTCGGTTCGACACAAGTTACTTCAGGTACTAATAAAAATGGGGTTGCAATTCCAATTTTGTCAATGTTAAAATCTTTCTGCAATCGTTTCACTTCACCTGGAGTTCCCACCCCCCCCTGAACGGTAATTAATGGAGTATGGTCAGCAGAAGAATCAGGATATTCCCATCCCATTTTTTCATAATATTTATGTATGAATGGTTTAAAAGATGCAGCAAGCTGATCCCGTTTTTCATGGATTTCTTTTAAGAGAACTGGCAGTAATTGTCCATTGGATGCAAAAGCATGTCCACCGCAATTTAATCCGGACTCAATACGAAATTCATGAACCTCCAATCCTTTTTTAGCCAGAAATTTCCCCTGAATTAAAGCAGAGCGGAAATCACTGACTTTAATAATAATTTTCTTTTTTAAATCACCCTTTTTATTCCGGTAAAAATCTTTGAATTCGGACATATAGCTATAGAGACTTTGATTAATGCCCGCGGAAAATATGATACTAGATTCTACAATACTATTAGCATAGCCTCGTAACGCAGCTTTGCTATCAGAATATTCAGGTGGAAGGACATTTTCTTTTCGATCTCGATTTTCACGATCTAACTTAACCATTATATTGACATCAATGGACCCTTTGACCATTTTACTAGTGAGAGATTTTTCTGCATCTTCCCTTTTCTTTCCCGGGGTCATATCCATTAGCTTATTATAGGCAAGTTTCAATGGACTTTCATCAGGCAACATTGTAAAATATTTTTCTTTATCATTCGATTCATAGAAAGGCAGGCTTTTAATTTTTTCAAATTTAATCTGGACAATTTTCTGAACTGTGTTGATATAAGCGGTAATTCGTTTTGCACGGGCATCTTCAGACCATCTAGTAATGGGTGTAAAAGCCAAATTGAATTTTTCACAATAATGTTTTCTGATTTTTTCAACAAGCATATCATCCATAATGGACATTACAGATGATATCCCAAAAGGTGCAACCCGAATTGGAGTATCAATTGAAAATCCGGTACCCATTACCGGTATGTGAATTGTATGCATACTTTCCCCTAGCTTTTATTTAACCATCTTTACATGCACTACTTAATGAAGCATAGAAATGCTTGCTAATACTATTCTGCATTTTGGCAAATGTAGATTTACCTGTTCCTCGTAGTGAAACGAAGAGGAGTACACCCGGCAGGACTCGAACCTGCAACCTCCTGGTCCGTAGCCAAACGCTCTATCCAATTGAGCCACGGGTGCATTCTAAATAGTTTGCCATTAACTTATAGCATTTGGCAATTTATTTACTAAAGACAAGCAATTAATTTTTAATGCTTGCCAATCGTTTCCCTATTTTAGCGGGTTTAGATTGGTAGCCCGTACGAGAATCGAACTCGTGTTACCGGCGTGAGAGGCCAGCGTCCTAACCCCTAGACGAACGGGCCTGCGTTGGGAAACTAGGATTTTAACCTAGATTGACAGAGTCAGGGTTAGCTGATTTTACAAAGAGAACCAATAAGACAGTTGCCCCTGACTTTCTATTTTCCAAAAAACAATCTACTATATCTTGTAATATCCCTTAATTCTCAAGTATCAAATTTACAGTATAACTTTATAATCAAACATAATGGAATTTAGTAATGGTTTGAGACTCCGTGGGACTAAACTTGTAATGAAAACTTGCTTCACCTACATCAACCTACATCCCTTCAGACAAACCTACGCACGTAATATGTTAAACAAGGGAGTTTTTAAGGAAGTACTACAGATACTCCTTGGTCATCGCAGTATTAAGACTACTGAAATAGATACTAACTGGGTTGAGAAGGACGAATTGGAAGAGGGATAGATGGATTAATTAGTTACTTCAAACGTCAATTTAGTCATATAAATATATGTGGGTTTAATCTGCCCCCAGAACCACCATCGATTTTTTTTATTAACATCTGATGTATAGTTTGCTATCAGAAATGAATGTGCATCTAATCTGCGTATCGCAGAGAAAGCAGTATCTCCGGTGCCTGGCAGATCAAATAGATACTCTATGCCCATTGATTCTCTATTAATTTTATATAAAGACGTCGTTTTAGCAGATGTGGTAAATTTCAACCAATTAAAAATTCTCTGAATTGACATTGGCAATATTTCGGGCATAAATCCAAATGGCAATAGACCTTTATTCCTTCGGGATATCAAGTAAATATCATCCCCATGTCTGAACATCCTTGGGGACATGAAAATATTTTTTATAGCACTTTCTGGAACCATCCATTTATCAATTTCATTTTTATCAGCAAATATTAAATGAGAGCCAAACCCTGATTTATCACCGTCTTCATTCCTAGAGACTGCCCAGAAATCTCCATTTTCATCAAATTCAAACGCCACCTCAGAGACGCCTCCATTATATTGGGCAACAGTACTCACTTCATTGAAATTAACACCATCTGTACTTTCAAGCAGTCGAACGCTGATATCACTTTTCCCAAATATTTTATAATGTTCACCTTCATAACTCGTTACATAAATCTTATTATTCCTATTTTTCATACTCCAGAACACTCTGCTCCCAACATCTGAAACCTGCTGCGGTTTAGACCATTTGCCCAGTTCAACCCTCTCTTTCATGTATACAAAAGTGGGTTCAAACTTCATTGATGAAGTCCCTGCCTGGAAGTAGTAAAACATTAAGCGATTGCTCACCTTTGCAAACAACGGTTCTCGGATATCTTGATTAATCTCGATAATATCTTCTTTATCCCATATTTTTCCATCCTTTGAAGACATAACAATCATTTTAGTTGATGAACCTGCAAAATGTGATGCACTTGATCTGAACGCAATAAAGATTCGATTTTCAAAAAGTTCAATCGCAACATTATTATTTGATTTTAATGTATTAACATCAGCAGGTAATTCTTTGTTTGGGACAATCCAGTATAAGGAAGTATCCATACGTGGAACATAACTGATGTTAGAATCTATTTTATACTCAATTGGATCATCGCTTGGAATTCCATTTATGAAATACTCAAATACATAATCTAAATTATTATTTGCTGATAGTAAAGATAGCAGCAGCCATATATGTATAACGGTTCTCATAATTATTATTCAAGCATACAGAGTAGCTGTATGATAATCAAAATCAAGCCGTTCGAATAATCAGGTATAGCCATGCCGGTATCAAAGTCGCCCAATAGCCAATCATCCATATCATTCCAATTACTCCACCCCAGTCCTCGGGATGGGTAGTTAGATTTTTCACTTGGATTGATTGATATAAGCCCTGTTTTAGCATGCTCCAGCTTATATCTGTATGCATATTCTCATTTATTTTCTGATACATTGCACGCGATCGAAGGGCTTTTAGATGAAAATATTGCCAGGGTAGGTACAACGCGCCAAACAGAAGGTTAAGCTCTAGCAATAATTTCCAAGCACCCAAGCTGCCTAAAGATCCGTACAAAATGGCACTCACAACTGCGTTTATAAAAAAAATCACTCCCCAACCCAGTTCTTCATAAAAATAGAGTGTTTGCTTTTGGGTTAATATTGCACCCCAGACAAAAAATTGAGAGACAACAACCTGTAGAACCATCAGCCATGATAATACATCCACCAATGGAATCTGGTTGGAATTGATTAATCGGATCAGGTAGCTAAACTGATAAATGTATGCCACTTCAACGAAGGTAGCAAGAAAGCGAGTTAAAAACACTGAAGAGAAGAAGGATTTATGCAGTACTGCATTCGTCACATAATTGACTGGGAAAAAACACCTATATGCAGATACAATAAACAGGATTTGTGCCGGAATAAGAAGATGGGGATCCATAAATTCTAATGGATATTTTACTGTCTGCCCAAGAAAATAGAGATTTATGAATGATCCCAGTTTCAGCAGCCAAAGGAAAAATTTATACATACTGAAATTTACAAACATCCATCAGAATCAGCGCCTAATTATTTACCACTGATCTATATGCGAACTGGGTTAGGAGAAAGAATTGGAGAATGGATACAAAAAAGCCCCCTGAATTAACTGAGGGCTTTAAAAGTGGCGAGGGTTTATCCAGTCCGTTACAATCGTTAACTTATATGGGATAAACCCTCCTCCGATACCAAGCCGTAGATGGTATATTGCTTGGTAAATTTAGTTTATTAGCATCAACTCCTAAAATCAACCTATTTTCATGCGTTGGGGAACTAGGATTTGAACCTAGATTGACGGAGTCAGAGTCCGCTGTCCTGCCAATTGAACGATTCCCCAATTTGTTCCGTTTTCAGGTGCGGAAATATACTTGGTTCAAAATTCCCCTAAAATAAAAAGGGGGGAATTCCCCCTAAATTTTAATTAAATGATAATAACAATCAATTATTCAGAATGGCATTGGCAAGTTGGACAATATCCAGAATATTCACGTTTCCGTCAGCGTTCATATCAGCCGCACAGGCATAGTCCGGCGTACTGGTTCCCAATATATAATTAGCTACTTGTACAATATCCAAGATATTAAGGGTTCCATCACCCGTAACATCACCCATATCAGAACCACAGGAAGATTCTCCTTCCAGTGTAATATATTCCCAGTATTGGAGTCCATCTGCGCCATAGTTATCAGACACATCCAAGGTAACATAGAAGGTGCCAGCCGTGCTGTAGGTATGGGCCGGAGGAAACTGCTCATCACTGGTACTTCCATCACCAAAATCCCAGTGCCAGTCTACAATGTTGGAGGTTTCAGATACAGAAAGATCAATAAAGGTAACAGTGAGACCATCCATTTCATAGGCAAAAAGTGCCATGGGTGGTGGAGAAACACAGTCCTCTCCACAATCATCCAGCATATCTTCAATAATATAGTTGATCTCCATATAGTTCATGTAATTTCCCTTATGATACACTTTCATATCCTGATCCATAAATACTGTTGAAGGCCAGCCTTCTGATGCCCCGCAGCAGCCAAACCAGCCCATAAACTTATAACTTGGGTCATGAACAATAAGGGGCTCATTGCTGCTTGTTCCCAGATTTCCCCACTGGGCACAGCTATAAGGTTGGTTCAAATCAGAGAGAGAAGTAAAGAGAGCTACATTGGGATTGTCTGCCCATTCATCTTCCACGGCACCCACCGGACCTTCTGCAAGGAGTTTACATGCCGGTCACCAAGTTGCAGAAATATCAAACCAGGAAACAAAATAATGTCCTCCATTTAAATCGCCATTTAAATGCGCCAGTTTAAGATCATTATTAAAAAAGTCGCCATTACAAATGGTAAATCTCTGATCCTGATCATCAAGATCTACTGTATCCCCCACATCATATTCTGCAGAAAATAAACCAGCACACATAATACCGATATATATTGTAATATTTTTAATCATCTTCATTTTGTAAAAAGAAAGGGGCAAATAAGGCCCCTTCCAATTAATAAACCCTCTCTATTTAACCAGCAATGCTTTTTGACTAGTTATCATATCACCTGCTTGCAGTCGAATATAATATACTCCTGAAGGCAAACTAGCAGCATTCCAGGTATAGCTATGCTGCCCAACAGACTGGGCACCTTCAAAAATCACATCTACTTCCTGCCCCTGAACATTATATGCAGAAAGCCTTACATGGTTGTCCGTTGGCATACTGAAACTTACCTCAGTACTTGGATTAAATGGATTAGGATATAGCTTTGAAATCTCAAAGCTATGAGGTCCACTCTGGTAGTTTTGACTACCTTGAGAATGAGAAACATTAAGTGCATCACCATTAATATCCGCTACGATTATTTGAATATCGTTCATATTCAGCTTGCCTGCAGATTGAATTAAAATTTCAGTAGTCCGGCCATCAAATGGTTGGTTAAACATTGAATATGCCAGATAACGGGTTATACCATTTTGAAAGTGTGAATCTTGGTTGATATGGCTATTGTCTTTAAGCTCAACATCTACTTGCGTATCATGCACCAAGGAGAGTTGAATGCCTGCAAGATCTACATCTGATTCAATCTGAATAATCAGATCATTACCAGAACTTACATATTCAATTTCAGCATAACCATTAAGCTGTGCAGATCTAGCAGAGCCTAAAATGGCATTTACCAGGGTAATTAAATCCTGAATATTTATGGTTCCATCAGCGTTCATATCAGCTGCTTCCAGGGCACAGTCGGCAAGTGATGATGAATCTAAAATGTGGTTTACCATTGTTATGAGATCCTGAATATTTAAAGTTTCATCTTCATTCACATCGCCAGCAGCAGTAGTACAACCACCTTCACCTTCACAGAGAGAACCGCAGTCTTCCAGCATCTGATCCATACGCGAACCAATAGACCAGCTTCCTGCATTATTCATCTGGTCATATACCTGCATTTCATGATTAATAAACACGGTACTTGGGAATGCACTTCCCGTTTCAAATAATTCCCATATATCATAGCCTGTATCGTGAACGATTTGAGAGCTTCCGCCATCAGGCATATTTCCCCATTGAGTACAGGAGTATGGTTGGTTTAAATCAGAAAGAGCATTTAAAAATTTAGCGTGATCATTGTCTTCATAGTCCTGGTGTTCATAGCCCGCCGGGCCATTATGTCCTGTATAGCAAGACGGTCACCAGGTGGCTGACATATCAATAAATATTACAGTATAATTGCCGCCATTGGTTGCTCCATTCCAGTCTGCCAGTTTCCAGTTATCATTTACTTCATAACCATTACCAGCATAGCAGGTCGATTTAGTAATGTTTTGATGTGTATCGCTAATATAATCACCCACATTGTAGACAGATGCAAATGTGAGAGTAATAGCAGTTGAAAATGCAATTATATATTTTATCATGTAATTCCTCTTCCTCTTATTAATACATTTATTCTTATCTGTAAATTTACTCATTTCTCGTCATATATGGAACATATATTTTTCTCATGTGATGGGTATCACATAAATAGCAATCATTTTAGCAGAACCACTTTCTCTGTAAGGCTCTTATCACCAGACTTCAGAGAGACCAGATACATACCTGAAGGCATGGATTCTGCATTCCAACTTATCTTCTGACTTCCGGATTGAAGGAAGCCGGAATGGAGGGTTTCAATATGGGAGCCGCTAATATCTAGAATTTCTACCTGAATCACTCCAGCTTGTGGTATGTCATAATTGATTTGCAAAACCGGGTTGAAAGGATTGGGGTAGAGCCTAGTTATATTAAACTGATTGATTACTCCCGGCGAATTTTCATTTGATAGTGGAGGAAGACCCTCTAATAAATTCTCTATTATTGCATTTGCCACATTAAAGGATGGAGATGAACTCATTATATTGGTAACTGTCATGGTATGATCAAAAAATACGACTAGTGGATAATTTCGTGTATTGGGATTGGGGTCGGGATTAAACCAGTCAAATACCGTATAAGCAGTTCCATCTACTATTGGCGGAATTCCTACCGCACCTGCATTCCCCCATCCTTCACAAGTTAAAGGCTGGCCAATATCGTCTAAAAAATGGATGATTGCAACACGGTTATCATTTTCCCATTCTGCATAAATAGCATCTCCCTCCGGGATTGATTGATAACAAGGTCCTCACCAAGATGCGCTCATTTCCAACACAAATATTTTACCTGCATGTTCACTAAAGCTGAATGTGCCTGTTGAATCACTTGGATAGCAATAATCAAACTCCATATCCTGACGCTCATTGGAAATTTGATCACCAACATCATATTTTAACTGTGAAAATAACTGAGTACAGAGGATGGACATAAAAAGGGTGTATTGATACATAGAAAAAATAAATTATTAAATTTGCGGTAGGGAATTTAAGGGAGCTTAATTAAGCTCCCCTAATATAAATTATTTTATAAGTAATGCTTTCTGGCTTGTGATCATTTCACCTGCTTGGAGGCGAATATAGTAAACACCAGATGGCAGATTGGAGGCATTCCAAGT
>Ga0208524_1001015_pt1 | contig 13649 bp, 11 predicted proteins | sample ETNtaG_28_FD_185779 | JGI IMG/M metagenome (GOLD analysis project Ga0208524, IMG submission 185779) | Marine microbial and viral communities from oxygen minimum zone, Eastern Pacific Ocean - ETNP201406SV61 (SPAdes) (version 2) | ecosystem: Environmental > Aquatic > Marine > Oceanic ... | reverse complement strand
AATTTTGGAAACCAGTATACGAGTGCAATAATTAATACTGCTTCTAAAACCTTTGCATTTACTGAATAATTAAATTCGAGATATTTACCTAATTGTCTTATTCCAAAATAATAGAAACATATAACCAGTATTGCCAGGAATGAATAGAAGACACTTCGCCTGAGAACAAATTCCATATAATTGTAACGATAGACATAATAAGAAAATATAATACTGGGAAAGATGGATGAAAGCATAGTCGCCAGTACCATATATTCACCGACATAGGGGAGGGTCCTTCCTTCAAGAAGGACGGTAAATGTAACCAGGAACGTGATAAAAATAAGAATCCAGAAGATAGAGAAGTGGAATTTTTGTTCCTCTACTTCTTCCACTTTAGCAGAAAGTATGCGGGAAATAACGGCAGATGCAAATATAGAAAACAACAGCCATATGATAAAAGGTTTTACAAAAGGTGACACACTCGTCAGGACATGAGCTTCTTCAAAGGATACTATCCTGACTGCCGTAAGCGTAAGCGGAATGACTGGAAGATAAATTATGGTAATTATGGTTATCATAGTTTTCTTCTTGATCTTCCGTCCACTTTCTAAAAGAAATAATATAGCAGTGTGCAAAAGTAAACTTGGCATTACGCCCATTCCCATGTATGCAAAATCACTTGATAATTGATTAATAACAGGAATGTTTTTTCCAAAGAGCATGATACTGAAAAGTGAAATAGCATTGCCATAATGCCACGCTGCCACACTGATCACGAGGAATAAAAAGACAAGTTCACTTCCTTTCTTATTCTTCCTCTGGACTATAAAGATTGAAAGGACTGTGTGAAGGATTGAACCAAGAATGAAGCCTATTAATGCTACTATTTCGATAAATGTCATAGCTTAAAATGTATAGGATTTATATTATATTATTAACAACTAAATTCACTGTCAATAGTAAAAAGAGACGTCTTTGTGTGGGATATTTTGCCTGTATCATATATATAGATAACCATTTGCCTTACAAACACGACATACTGTTTTTGTGTTATTATTGCGGCCGAGGACCTCCTTGCGTGCCGCTATATATTTCTGATTGTTCCATATGTTTTTAAAAGAATCTTCCTTAATATTACCAAAAGAATGTGTTTCACTATAAACGGAACAACATGGTAAAATGCAGCCATCCCAGTTGATTACTGTTTCTTTCCACAACAGATCACAATTAAATCTATTCTTTGGTTTCTTGTCTGTCATATTAAAAGTGTTATATTCCGGGTTGCCAGGCAGCCATTTTGAATCACGCTCAAGAGATTTTTCAGCGGTTTCAAATATTTCTTTGCCCATATCGGTACGTATCTTATTGATAGTTAGCTTAATCCCTATCTCCTTTGCCATTAACTTTGCAGTATTAATTTCGTGTTCATTGTGACTGAAGACATGGAAAAGCCAGATTATCCCAGTGTAGTTATTTCTTAATTGTCTCTTTTTCTTGAGTAAAAGTTTCATATTTGACATAACTCTGTTAAAATTCCCATCAATATGATATTTAGGATAGGTTGAATTGCTTGCGCCATCGCAGGAAATGTATATTTTTTGTAAATTGGCATTGATTATGGCTTCGGCTTGAGCATCTTCAATGGGAAAGCTCAGGTTTGTACTTATTTTAACGGCTATTCTATGTTCATTAGCATATTCTACCATTTTTACTAGTTCTTTGTTGAGCAGAGGTTCTCCCCAATTGTAAAGCCTTATTAAGAGTAGATTTCTTCCAATTTCGTCAATTATCTTTTTGAAGTCTGAAAATGATAACAGGCCCTTACCGGCAGAGGCGTCTTTCTGTCCCGTGGGGCAGAGTGGGCATCGAAGATTGCAGATATTGCCTGATTCTATCGTAATCTTGGCTGGATAGTAATAAAGGTGTGTAGAACCTATTGAAAACTGAAACTTACCCATAATAAGGTTATATAGTTTTCTTATGCTGTAGATGCGGAGATGTTTCCATAAGTCTTTTAACATTTTGTCTCAGATATATGTTATGAGTTGATGACTAAGCGTTATTGTTTACGATTGGCGTGTATTTCAAGTACCTCAAAACGAGGATATTTAAGATTATATTATAAATTACCATCAATATCAAACTAATCGTTTTGAGAAGTTACATAAATTTCTAAAATGTTGCAGAGCTGAAGGTTAAGTATGCAAAACTTACAATTTGAGTCGGAACAAAGACTGGAGCACATCCCTTGCTGTCTATGTGGCAAAAGTACATTTGACAAAGTATTGACCAGCCAGTGTGTAAATTCGCACAACCAACAACCTTTTGCTGAGGAGGTCGGGAATGTAAGGGAAAAGTTCAATTTGGTAAGATGTACGAATTGTGGACTGCAACAGGTTAATCCCAGGCCTGTTAAACAATATATTAGCCACTATTATTCAGAAGATTATTATGCCCATACATCATTAAAAAGAAAGAAACCGGGGAAGAAGAGCTCTTTACTAAATAAATGGATGGATTTCAAAGACGATATAAGAAGGCTTATCTGGATAAGGTTTTATAACTATCCACATAATTCTGAAGAGAATAAGAATAGTGTAGGTTTTCATAAGAAATTCTTTTTGTGGTTCTTTTACCTAACCTATCGCTCCAGGCTGGATATTATACCATTTGCCGGTGAAGGAAGGTTACTTGATATTGGTTGCGGAAATGGACGATATCTTTCAACCATGAGAAAACTGGGCTGGCGTACATCCGGTGTGGAAAAGAGTCCAAAGGCATCCAGATATGCAAGGGAAGAACTTCATTTAGATGTTAATACCGGAGATTTGTTGGATTACAAATATCATGACAAATCCTTCGATGCTGTAACGATGTGGCATTCGCTCGAACATCTTTATGAGCCGTTTCAAACACTAAAGGAAATAGGAAGAATGTTAAATAATGACGGACTGCTTGTAGTTGCGGTACCAAACATAGACAGTTTTGTTGCGAAGATATTTAAGACGTACTGGTACGGACTTCAGCTTCCGATTCATCTCATTGCATTTACACCTGATTCAATAACAAAGATGTTAAATAGCACCGGATTTGACGTTCAAAAGATTTATTATGACAGGCGCGGTTCAACATTAAGACTCAGCCTGCTTAATCTCAAAGATGGGAAATACAGATTCCTTTCTAGATTATCAAGCTTCAAAGGAGCAATAAAAATGCTTAATTTTATTCTGGCAAAGTTCGGGTCTTGCGATATTATAGTAATTCACTCACGGAAGAAAACATCCGACGATGTTTGATTACACAATTTAATAAAACAATATTACAGGAGTAATACATGATAATTTTAGGAGTAACACATCCTATTTCGTGGAACAATGGAGCATGCATCCTTGTAGATGGCAAGCTGATTGCCATGGTGGAGGAAGAGAGGTTCAATAGATTTAAGCATTCCCCAAGGGTATCTGCCGACATGTCTATAGAATTTTGTCTCAAGAGGGCGGGGGTAACATTGGACGATGTTGATTATATTGCAATAGGATGGGAATCCGCAGAACGACAGAAAAAGAAGAAACGATATCCATGGGATTTTCTGCTCAGGCAGTTACCATTCAGACATATGGAAGAGAAAATGAAATTCGTGAATCATCACGTTGCTCATGCATTAAGCTCTTATTATGTTTCGGGATATAATCATTCAAATATCGTATCACTTGATGGTTATGGCGGTAGTGAATCCGGCATCCTGGCAATTGGAGAGGGTGACGAACTCAGGGTAGTTAAGTCGATACCCAACAGAAACAGTTGGGGGCACTTGTACGGTGAAATTACAAGAATGTTGGGTTTTAAATCTCATAGCGATGAAGGAAAAGTTATGGGTCTGGCCGCTTATGGACAGCCGATTGAAAATGAATATAATTTTATTGACTGGGATAGGGATATACCAGTGATCGATAAAAAAGGTTTCAAGAAATACCTTTCCGGTCTTACGCAAAGGAAAAAGGGGGAAGAATTAAACCAGCATCATAAGGACCTGGCCGCAACCGTACAGCATACACTTGAAAGAGCTACACTCCAGATGAGTTCTTATCTCCACAATATAACGGGTTATAAAAATCTGTGTGTATCTGGTGGATGTGCCTTAAACTGTTCAATGAATGGTGTGCTCTTAAGATCCGACCATGTTGATAATATATTTGTCCAACCCGCAGCTCACGATATAGGCACGGCATTAGGGGCAGCCGTAAGTGTTTACAAAGATGTTGTGGGGCACAGACCTGATATTGTCCTTGAACATCCATATTATGGGCCTGATTACACCAATGAGGAAGTTGAATTCGAATTAAAGAAGTATAAACTGAATAATTTCAAGCGTTGTAATGATATTGCTAAAGAGACTGCTACATTGATTGCGGACAATAAAACAGTTGGCTGGTTTCAGGGCAGGATGGAATTCGGCCCTAGGGCGCTTGGAGGTAGAAGTATACTTGGTAATCCGAAGAATAAGGATATGAAGGATATTGTAAACAAAAGCATAAAGGGAAGAGAACCATGGAGACCATTCGCACCATCATTCCTGGCAGAGGATGCTGCTGATTATGTAAAACAGCCTTACAAATCCCCGTTTATGATAATTGCCTTTCAGGCTATTGAGGAGAAGGTTTCTGAGATAGCGTCGGCTGCGCATGTAGACAATACAGTAAGAGTACAGACGGTCAGGAAAAAGATTTTCCCCAGATACTGGGAATTAATCAATGAATTCAAAAAGATAACCGAAGTACCGGCACTTCTCAATACCAGCTTTAACGTAGCAGGCCAGCCCATTGTCTGCACCCCCCGCGATGCAATAATGACTTTTTTCGGTTGCGGCCTCGATTATCTTGCGATTGAAGACTATCTTGTGTGGAAGTGATAGAATTACTTCTAACAACTTATTATGAGAAAATATTTATTGATATATATCTTAGTAATATCATTTGCATTTCTTTCGGCCCCTGTAATACTGGCCGAAGAAGAGCCGGCCATAACCCTGCGTTCGTCTTACAGTGATTTATCCCTTCTTTCGGTGCAATCAATGCATAATATTTCTATACGCAAAAAGGATGAATGGGGATTTTATGGGCACAGTACAATCATCCATCGATATGAGAAGAGGTCTATAAATGGAGACGGTGTGGTAATAGACCATGCCACCGGCCTGATGTGGCATCCGTCGGGTTCGAGTGATTATATGAGATGGAATAATACAAATAATTGGATAAGAAGTCTGAACTACAAAGGATATGCAGGTTATAAGGACTGGCGATTGCCGACTCTGGATGAGGCGGTATCATTGCTTGAGTCCAGCAGAAAGAATGGTGGTCCATATATAGATCCGGTCTTCGATGGTGAACAGTGGGGGATCTGGACCGGTGACATACATGGTTCGAGAGGGGCGTGGAGCGTCTATTTCAGCCTTGGTAATGTACGTTGGAACGTTAAGAATCGTTATGTCCGTCCTGTTCGTTCACTCAAATGATACATACCGGCAGGACGCGATTGGAAGTATGAGGACGATTAACTTCTCTCTTGATTGTATATAGTGGTATACGGTTTTACCACTCTCTCTAATGACGTTTTCCAGCCTTCTTTTTCACTTCCGTCAGCATTGCTCATATATTTTTCATTAACAAGTATTATCCCTGCCATAACCAGTCCCATTATGGCGATCTTAATTAATATTTTTAGTAATTTTATAAATCTAGTTCCCATTTTATTTTGATAAAAGTTCTTCGTAAACTCTCTCAACTTTTTCTGCCATGGATTCCTGAGAAAATACATCCAGTGCCTTTTTCAGCGACGCGTCGGCCATTTTCTTTCTCAGTTCAATGTCATTAGCTAATTTTACAGTGGCCGCTGCCAGGTTTTCCGGTGTATCGTCAATGACAAATCCGGTAACATTATGGTCAACTATTGTAGATAGCATTCCCCTATCAGCAGCAATTACAGGCTTTCCCATTGCCATGACCTCTCTGACTGCACGGCTGGAACCATCAGTACCGGGCATCAGGAATATATTAAAATCCATACATGAGACGGTTTCTACATAATCATCTGTCCGGTAACCTGTATGGACTACGACGTCTTCCAGCCCCATAGATTTGGCGGGGTCTGTCAAAAGCTGTTTCTCCTTAGTCCCTCTGCCTATAACGAGCAACTTTAACTTTGGAACTTCTTTTGACGCGATCTTGATTGCTTCCAGGAGTATGTGAAACCTTCGATGGGTCTGTATCCTGGCGATAATACCGACTACTATATCGTCTTCCTTCATTCCGAACTTCTGCCTGTGGGTGAGAGGCCCGCTTCCCGGATTGAAACGTTGGCAATCAATAGAAGCGTTAATCATAATTGTCTTATCTTCGCTAAGTCCAAAGTTCTTCATGTCTGCCACCCTTGCCTCTTCTGAAACTTCAATTAATCTGTCAGTGAGTCTGGTTAAACATTTTTTATTCCTCAGGTTTTTTTTCAATGCAACTCCGTCATGATTTGTGCGTACGATTGGCAAACTCCTTCCGGTACGTCTGGCGGCCATTCCACCAACTAGATGACCCTGGTTGCGATGAACGTGGACTATATCATAAGCCTCTTCATTCATAAAAACCGAAAGATTCTTAATGTCAGAAATGTACTTAAAGAAACTGAAATGCTTGCTTAAATGAAACCTGGTGACCGGTACAAGTTCACGCTCGTATGCGTACTTTTCAACGGATTCCGAATCCGGTGGGAAAGGATAATCATCCATTGCCTTGCCGCATGCAAGGGTAACATCATGTCCCCGCTTCTTTAATTCTACACAAAGGTTGAGCGCCGGCTCTGCCGGACCCGTCCATTTCCAATCACTGAATAGATGGAGTATTTTCAATATTAGTTCCTTTCCGTCTGTTTGCACATTAAATCTGAGCAGGTGCTACAGTATATTAGTTTATAATAAGGGTTTTCGAAATTGCATTATTTAAAGAAATTGCTTCGATGGGGAAGGGAAACATTTTCACTTATATGCATTTTTATCCGTGCCGATTTGAAGTCGATTTTTTATGCGTAATTCCCACAATTTCGCATATTTCATAAAGACATAAAATGACGTTGTTGTAGCAGCTACTAAACCCGGTACTCCATCCAGAAATCCACGTTTGAAGAAATATCCTTTGATAAATCTGAAAAGTGGTCTAAAAATGAGTTGAAAGGTGAGAAACCTTACACCTTCTTTGTCCATTTCTACGGCACTCATGTCTGTATATTTGTCGATAGTTTCAAGCTGGTGTGAAAGATCTCTATATGTATAGTGAAGGCAATCGTTCTTCAGATATTTTGCCCTTCCGTTTAGCTCCAGTGTCGCATGTGGTTCTTTTACCCACTTACCCTTATCTTTCTTATAGAGAAGGAGGTCGTACGCAGGATACCATTCTCCATGATTAATCCATTCTCCAAGATAACGTGTTCTACGTGGGAAGTAAAAACCATCCCAGCTATTTGAATTATTATTTAAATGTGATTGAATTTCTTCATAAAGTTCAGGAGTAATTATTTCATCTGCATCTGTAAAGAGAATCCATTCATATTTGGCAAGACTGGCAATGTAATTAGACTGACCCTGAAAACCCGGCCATTTTCTCTGATAAACTCTGTCTGTATATTTACGGCATATATCAACCGTTTTATCAGTACTGTAAGAATCAACAACGATGACTTCATTAGCCCACTTAACATTCTCCATACAGTCCTGGATTAAATCTTCATTGTTAAAAGTCATTACACATGCCGAAATCTTGGCTTTTGCCATTTTAATATTCCTTGGTACAAATTATAATTATTTATTCTGAAATTCAGTGATTAAGCCGGCAACAGTTTCTACCTCTTCTGTTGTCAGCTCCGGATAAATGGGTAAAGACAATATTTCTCTGACGTTCCTCTCACTTATGGGAAAATCTCCTGCTTTATGCCCAAGCTTTTTATAAGCTTCCTGCAGATGGATTGGAATGGGATAATGTATTTGTGTGCCAACACCTCGTTCCTGTAGATAATCTTTTAAATCATTTCTTTTGTTTACCCTGATTACAAAAAGGTGATATACGTGTTTTGCCCATTGTCTTTCGCATGGAAGTTGTACATTTGAATTATAGAGTAGTTGCCGGTACTGTGTGGCTATTTCCCTTCGTCTGTCTGTCCATTCATCTAAGTACCTTAATTTAACTCGAAGTACAGCTGCCTGAATCTCATCAAGCCGGGAATTAAACCCCTCAATCTTTGACGTGAACTTTTCCACTTCTCCATAGTTCCTGAGCATAATCAGTTTTTTATATAATTCTTCATTGTTCGTAACTATTATTCCACCATCACCGTATGCTCCCAGGTTTTTTGTTGGATAAAAACTGAAGCAGCCCATATCTCCGATAGTTCCTGCATTGTTGCCATTATATTTTGCACCATGGGCCTGACATGCGTCTTCAATGATTCTTAAATTATGCGCTTTTGCCAATTTCATTACTTGATCCATTTCCGTGGTGTGGCCATAAAGATGTACAGGAAGAATAGCTCTTGTTTTATCTGTAATCTTCTCCTCTACTTTTTTTAAATCCATAGTGTAGGTATCTGGCGTGATATCAACAAATACAGGTTTGGCCCCGGTAAATGATATGGCAGAGATAGTCGGAACTGCCGTATTTGGAACAGTAATTACTTCGTCTCCGGCTCCGATATCATAAGCTCTTAAAGAAAGATGCAAGGCTTCCGTACCGGAACCCACTCCTACGGCAAATCCGGCACCAATATATTCTGCAAATTCCTCTTCAAACAATCTGACGTTTTTACCCAGGACAAAGGATCCACTTTCGAAAACGTTCGTAAAGGCGTTATCAAGCTCTGCCTTTAGCTGTTCATATTGCCTTTTAAGGTCGAAAACTGGGATTTTCATATTCCGAATTTTCTCTTTACCAATAATGGTTTCTGTATTTCTCATAGTAATCAAATGATGAACGAAGTCCCTCCTCTAGAGAGATCTTTGGCTGCCATCCAGCGGTATTCTTAATCTTTTCAAAATTTGCAACGTAATCTCCAATTTCTATCTTTTTAAGGTCATCCTTGAATGGTATCAGTTCGTAGTTGCCCTTACCATAAACATCTATCATTGTCTCTACCAAATCTATCAGGTTTTTCGGAATGCCACCAAGGTTAAAGACTTCACCGTCGGCTTTTTCATTACAAGCTACCAGTAACAATGCCTCTACAACATCATCAACATAATTGATGTCTCTGATCTGTTTGCCGTCACCGTATAGCTTTATTGTCTGTTCCTCTATTAACTGCCTTATAAACCAGTTAATTATTCCCTGCTTGTGGTGTTTCATCTGGTGTCTGGGCCCATAAGTATTCGTTAATCTGAGAGAAACAGCTCTTATGCCATAAATATTATTGTACAGGATGTGATATGATTCTCCTGCAATATTATTAATTCCGTTAACATCTGTCGGGTGCATCAGGTGCTTTTCATCTACGGGCAGATGGTCTGCTTTTCCATATTGCCCTCTGGTACCGGCAAAAATGATTTTGATGTCTCTGTTGTTTTTACGGCAAGACTCCAGGATTGATAACTGGCTCATACAATTAATTTCCAAATCAGTAAACGGGTCATTCATGCTGTCTATGTGGCTTAATGTCCCTGCAAGATTGAAGATGATATCCTTGTCCTTTACGAGATAGTCCATGCTATGCTTATCTCTGACATCGGCAATGTTTACCTTCACCTTGTCCTCTATACCATTAATATTAAAATTATTCCCTCCATATTCAGGTATCAGGGAGTCGATAAGATATATGTCTGCTTCTATCTTCGCAAGCCGGTGGGCAAGAGTGCTTCCTATGAAACCCAGTCCTCCGGTTATCAATATCTTTTTGTTTTTGAAATAATTTTCCATTTTACTTTTAAGCAACAATAATCAATGTATTTCCACTAGAAAAATATCTTTCCAGAAGATTTAATATAACTAATCACATAATAAATACCATGGAATTACTCTTTTACATGCCTTATGTAGGTATTATTCATACTTGTTTTATACTTATTGAGCTCTATCAATAAAAGGGTACATAACCCCTAATACTAAATATTGTCAAGCAAAATTCCAATTCTTGAATAGACAATAACTTTATTTAATAAAAGCATTTCGAATATATAACTTGAATTATTTAATAATCTGAATCATAATAATAAATAGCAAGATTTTCAATCAATTTACTTAAAGATAGATGACGCTAAATTCAGACACGATAAAGGAAGTTTCAGTTAAGAGAAGAATTTCTGTGGGTGATATTCAGATTAGCGTGCAGGATAGGGCTGCTATTAATGAAGTATTGGATGCTGGAAGGATTTCAGAATGGAAGAAAGTTAGTGAGTTTGAAAAACTATTTGCTGATTACATAAATACGAAACATTGCGTAGCTGTTAACTCCGGTACATCTGCCTTGATAGTAGGGCTGTCAGCATTAATATATGACTCTCGATTTCCAAAAATTAAAAAAGGTAGTAAGGTAATAACAACACCATTGACCTATGTTGCGACAATAAATGCTATTGTATTAACAGGCCTGGAGCCGGTTTTTATAGATGTTGATCCCTATAGTTTTTCAATATTACCTCAAAAGATAGAAGAACATCTGAAAAGCGTAAATGATCCGGAAAATTATTCTATTTTATTACCCGTACATCTTATGGGTTATTCCTGTGATATGGATGAAATAAATAGAATTGCCAGGAAATATGATTTGGTTGTCCTTGAAGATTCTGCTCAGGCTCATGGTTCGCAATATAAAAGTCAGAGAACGGGGTCATTATCCTTAATTTCTATTTTTTCCTTTTATATAGCACATAATATACAGGCAGGAGAGATGGGGGCAGCAATGACAGATGATGAAAAACTAAAAAACCTGATGAGAAGATTGAAGGCTAATGGGAGAGTATGTGACTGTTCTGTTTGTACGAGGCCAAATGGTTATTGTCCTTACTTTCCCCAAGATGAAGATTTTGATCCGCGTTTCGTTCATGATGTTATAGGTCATAATTTTAAAGTAATGGAGTTTGAGGCCGCCCTGGGAGTAAGCCAATTGAGAAAAGCGGATCTTATATTTGTTAAAAGGCAAAATAATGTACGTTTTCTTAATGAACATTTAGATAAACATTCAGATGATTTGCAATTACCTGCATTCTCAGAAAACGTAAGCTATCTGGCTTATCCTATTGTAATAAAGGAACATAGCAAATTTACCAGAAAGTATTTACGGGAAGAGCTGGAGAAGAATGGTATTGAAAGCAGGCCTCTCTTTGGGTGTGTCCCCACTCAACAGCCGGCATATAATTATCTTAAGGAAGAATATGAGGGTAAAATACCAAATGCAGAATATGCCGGTAAGAATGCCTTTTACATTGGTTGTCATCAGTATCTTAACCATGATGACCTCGAATATGTAGTTTACATATTCGATAAGATATTATCTTAATAAATACACACCCAATATCTTCTTTAACCGTAGAATCAACAAACAATTTAATGCACTCTAATTATTGTTTTTCCATTTAATTTTGTGTCAAAGTCCAGTTTATCTATTGTTCTGCCTACCTGCAACGAAAAAGAAAATATAAAACCATAATTCTAGAAATTGTGAAGACATTCGAGCAGAGAATTTGAAAAATTATACTTATTCATGTTAGATAAAAATACCATATATGCAATTACTATTATAGCCGCAGGCTTCTTGGCAAGGCTGGTGAATATAACAAAGCCAATACTTGAGGTTGCAATGTGGAGGCAATGTGATACCGCGTCTATTGCCCGCAACTTTTATTACAACGGAATGAATATCTTTTATCCTCAGGTAATGCAAGGCGGTGCCACCGAGGGGTATATAGGAGGGACGGAGTTTCAGATATATCCGTTTACTGTTGCAATATTATACCAGATATTTGGTGTACACGAGTACTTGGGTAGATTAGTTTCTATACTTGCTTTCTGTGGAGGGGCATTTTTCTTATTCAGATTGTCAAGTAAATATGTAAGTAAAGCAAGCAGTTTGATTGCCTTGCTATTTTATACATTTAATCCTTATATCTTCTTTTATTCAAGGTCCTTTCAGCCGGATTCCAGTATGTTGTTCTTTTCGATCGCGATGCTTTACTTCTTCTCAGAGTGGATAGACAAGGGGAAATGGTGGAGATTCGTTCTGATGACATTGTTTGCTACACTAGCATTCCTTACTAAACTTCCTACGGTTTGTCTGGGATTACCTCTGTTGTATCTCTGTTTAAGAAAGTACAAGATTAATTTCATAATACAGTGGAAGTTATGGCTTTTTGCTGCATTGAGCCTCACAGTTACTTTTCTTTGGTACAAATATTCCTACTATTTGGCAACCTTAAACGGTCTTACCTTTGAGAAGTTCCGACTTACCAGCTTTTCAACATTTTTGGACTCTTTTTTTTACAAGAGGGTGTTTTTTACTGCAGTATTTGAGAAAGTGCTGATATATGTTGGTCCCTTATTTCTCGTTTTGGGAATAATTATTACGATTAAGAAGAAGGAGTTAAGGTTTGTTCACTATTGGCTGCTTGCGATAATTATATTCTTCTTTATTGGGGCTTATAAAGTTATCGCTCATACATACTATACCATACCAATTGTAGCCCCTGCCTCAATATTGATCGGATATACCATTAGTAACTCGCTCAAATTGATTACCGCATACAGGATCGCTGGGGTAAAGAGAGTTGTTTTAATGGTACTGTATATAATGTTGATTACGTCTCTTCCAATTATCAGTTATCATAAGATAACGAGTAGATATAATGCCAAAAGGATGGCAAAGGATTATCCAATATACAAAGTAGGCAAGGTTGTGGATGAGATAATACCAAAGAACGACCTTGTTATAGGATGTTTGTGGGGCGGCCCTCAAATCCTGTACTATTCTAACAGAAGGGGCTGGACAATGGGCACATATGGTTGTTCAGTAAAGAGTATAGAAGACTTAAGGCGGAAGGGTGCGAATTATTTTGTTACAACGGCACAGGATGAGATTGATAGCAGCGTACTGGACTATCTAAAGAATAAGTACGAAACTATCCGATCAACCAATGAGTACCTTATTGTGAAGTTATAACATGCAAGAGAAGTTAGAACACGTAAATTGTGACTTGTGTAATAGTAATGAAACGACACTCTTGTTCACCAAGGATGATTACAAACATGTCAAATGCAATTCATGCGGATTAATCTATGTTAACCCCAGACTAAGGCATTCCAAAGATAATCTGGACAGTTTCTATGCGTCAGACGAAGATCCTGAAGGTTTAATAAAGAGTCTTCTTCACAGGGCCTATTCTGCCAGGAGGCAAAAGATTTTCTGCGCAGAATTGAAGAAGATGGAAAGATACAGGGAGTCGAATAGAATCCTTGATATAGGGTGTTCATTCGGTGGATTCCTATATGCAGCAAAGAATCTAGGCTGGGAAGCAAAAGGAATTGAGGCGGTTTATGACGTTGGTAAACACGGTAAAGAACTGTATGGTCTGGATATCTTCTTTGGAACACTGGAAGAGGCAAAACTTGAACCGGCTTCATTTGACGTAATCAGGCTGAATAACA
>Ga0208524_1001006_pt1 | contig 13719 bp, 15 predicted proteins | sample ETNtaG_28_FD_185779 | JGI IMG/M metagenome (GOLD analysis project Ga0208524, IMG submission 185779) | Marine microbial and viral communities from oxygen minimum zone, Eastern Pacific Ocean - ETNP201406SV61 (SPAdes) (version 2) | ecosystem: Environmental > Aquatic > Marine > Oceanic ... | reverse complement strand
TAAAGGAATAAAATGACATCAAATAGAAAAATAATTCAATTTAGTCTTATATCTATTGGAGTGCTACTAATTTTAGCAACATATTTCTTATATCCTAAAATTGAGAAAAACAAACTTCTTGAAGAAAAAAAAATTGTAAAAAAAGATAAAGATGAAATAGTAATTGCTGATAAAAATGAAGCTAACATATTTGAACATGTTGAATATAAAGGCATATATAATATTGATACTCCTTTTGTGATTAATTCGGACAAAGCTAATATTACAAAAGAAGAACCCGATATTGTTTATATGACTAACATGAGTGTGATTTTACACTTAAATGATGGACGAACTGTAACCATAACAAGTGACAGAGGAAGGTATAACAAGGTAACCTACGACTGTTATTTCGAAAATAACGTTAGGGCCACAGATGGCGAAAGTTTAATATTAGCAGAAAATTTGGATCTTTTATCTAATAAAAATACAGTATCCGTCTATAACGATGTCGTCTTAACCGGTAATAAAGGATCGCTGCAAGCAGATAAAATTAATTATGATCTTTCAACAAGAAAATTTAATATTTCTATGTTTGGTGATAAAAAGGTTAAAATAAAGTTGATTAGATGAACAATACAAAAAAATTTAGAATAATAAAATTTAAATCTAAACCTATTTTAGCAGCAAAAAATATTTCTAAATCTTTTGCTGGTAGAATGATTTTGAGAAAAATTGACATACATCTAAATCAGAGTGAAATGCTAGGGTTGCTTGGAAGTAATGGAGCTGGAAAAAGCACTTTTATGAATATTGTTTTGGGTATCTTAAGGTGTGATTTTGGTGATATATTTTTGGGTAATACAAAATTAACAAATATACCTATACACGAACGATCCAAATTAGGCATAGCTTACCTTCCTCAACAAACAGCAATTTTTAGAGGACTTACCGTTTATGAAAATTTATTGGGAATTGCTCAAATAGTAAAAAAAAATATATCCGAACAAAAAGATATCGTTGAAAAATTAATGGCTGAATTTTCCATAACTCACTTAAGAAATATTAAAGCCACTTCTTTATCTGGAGGTGAGCGTCGTAGAACTGAAATTGCACGATGCTTAATAAGTAATCCTAAAGTGTTATTATTAGACGAACCTTTCGCTGGAGTGGATTTACTTTCAATACAAGATATCAAAGGACTTCTATTAAAATTACAACACAGAGGATGCGCTGTATTAATAACCGATCATAATGCATCGCAACTTCTTAGTGTTGTTGATAGAGCTTATGTGATTGCAAATGGAACTATAGTGGCTAACGGAACGCCTAGGCAAATTGTAAATACTGCTGAGGCGAAAAAACTGTATTTTGGTGAAGATTTTACCATTTAGTTTCAAATGAATAAAAAATTTTCTGTTTTAATAAAAAAAAAAATAAGTAAATTTAATAAAGTTATTATAATACCACCTGATAAGGGATTAAGTCTAAGATCTTTGTTGCTAGCAAGTCAATGTATCGGTAAATCAAAAATAAAAAATTTACTTGAATCTGATGATGTGTTAACCTGTATAAGAGCATTAAAAACATTGGGAATAAAAATAATAAAATCCAACAATGTTTATATTGTGCATGGCAACGGATTGAATTCATTCAAAGTTAAAAAAAGAATTACTAGAATTTTTGTGGGAAATAGTGCAACTACAGCTAGATTATTAATGGGATTGTTGTCAACTTGCTCCAATAAATTTTATTTATATGGAGATTCTTCAATAAATAAACGTGACATGTCTCGTGTTATTAAGCCATTAGAAAAGTTGGGATGTTTTTTTTACCCCAAAGGTAAATCAACTTTGCCTCTCACAATTGAAGGTACTTCGATGCCCTTAGCTCAGCAACACATAGAAAATAGAGGTAGTGCTCAAGTTAAAAGTCTAATACTTCTATCTGCACTTTCTACACCTGGAATAACAACCATAAGAGAAAATAAGATTAGCCGAAATCATTCAGAAATATTTTTAAAAAAAATTAAAGCAGACATAAAGATCAAGAAATTAAAAAGAGGAAATCTGATTTCATTGAAAGGTCAAAAAGATCTGTATGGTTTCGATTATACAGTAAGCGCCGACCCCAGCTCTAGTGCTTTTCTAATCGCTCTCGCTCTGTTAACTCCATACTCCAAATTGGTAATTCACAATGTTCTTTGTAATGCCACGCGCTCAGGTTTCATTAAAATTTTGAAAAAAATGAACGCTAATATAAAAGTAAAAAATTTGAAATACATATCAGGCGAACCAGTAGGTTCCATTATTGTCAAAAGCAGTAGACTTCAAGCCATTAATTGTCCTAAAAGACTAGTCCCGTCACTAATAGATGAATTTCCTATACTTTTTGTCATTTCAGCTTTAACTGAAGGTGTTTCAAAGTTTGAAGATATTTCAGAGTTAACCACCAAAGAAAGTAACAGAATCTTAGAAATGAAAAAAATACTAACTCAAATAGGAATTAACTGTCATTCAACAAAATCTTCGATGTCCATACAAGGGGAAAAAAATATAGATATTAAAAATAATTTAATTATCGTAAATACCAAATTAGACCATAGAATTTGTATGTCTTCTGTTATTTTGTCGTTAGTTACTGGAATAAAAATAAAAGTAAAAAACTTTGAAACTGTAAACACTTCATTTCCAGGTTTTGTTTCATTGATTCGAAGCATGGGGGGAAAAATTGAAATTAAAAAGTAACATAAGACTACTATTAACTTGCGATTCTGGAGCGGCAGCAGGAAAAACTACTGCTTCAAAATATTTAAGTAAAACATTTGGACTTAGTCTTCTTACCAGTGGACTACTTTATAGATACATCTCTTATAAACTTCTTGTCTCGAAAAAAACAACTAATGATGTTTTGTTTCTGAAAAAAATTATAAAAAATATTAATTCAAATTTATTAAAAAACAAAAAGTTATATTCATCTAAAGTAACCAAATATAGCTCCTGTATTGCAAAAATTAAAAAAGTAAGACTCTTCTTGAGAGCATATCAAATGAAATTTGCAACTAAAAAACTTGCTATTTTGGAGGGTCGTGACATGGGAATATTATTCCCAAATGCAGATATAAAATTTTTTTTTAAATGTGCGTTGAAAGTTGCAGCCAAAAGAAGATTTAAAGAACTTAAAAAAACATACAGCAAAATTACTCTCAAAATGGTAAAAAAAGAGATCAGATTACGCAATCATATGGATTCAATGCGCAAATTTTCACCTTTACGTATCCCTCAAGGTGCTGTAATTGTTGACACCACTAAGATGAATAAAAAGCAGATGTTTGGAGTAATTCATAAAGTTGTTGAAGATAAATTGTTATTAAAATATGGAAGAAATTATAAAGCAAGATAAAAGTAAATCACATAGAGAATTTGAAAACCTTCTCACCAAGGATTTGGGGAACAGAAAGTTTAAAGAAGGAGAAGTAACAGCTGGCACTATAAGCCAAATTGGAAAAAAATTTATATTTATAGACTTAGGACTCAAATCTGAAGGAACCATACCAATTGAAGAATTCAAGCTCACCAAAGAATTAGATAAGATCAAAGTTGGATCGAAAATTGAAGTTTTGTTAGAAAAAATAGAAAATAGAAACGGTGACATGGTAATTTCGAGAGAAAAAGCCCGTAAAGCACAATCGTGGAAAAAAATGGAAAAAGCTTTTGAAAATAAGGAAGAAGTCAAAGGAGTTATAGTATCAAGATGTAAAGGTGGTTTTATTGTAGAAGTTGAATCATGTTTATGTTTTTTACCCGGATCACAAGTCGATCTTAAACCCTTAAAAAATTATGATCATCTAATAAAGACTCAACAAACTTTTGAGTGCATCAAGCTAGATAAGCGGCGGGGTAACATAGTTCTAAGCAGGCGTACTATTATGGAAAGAATTAGAAACAAGGACAGAGACAAAGTTATAAGCAAGATGAAAGAAGGTGACATAGTTTCTGGAATTGTTAAGAATCTAACAGAGTGGGGTGCATTCATCGATCTTCAGGGTGTTGATGCCCTACTTCATATTACTGATATTTCTTGGGATAGAATTAGCAGACCTTCTGAGTTGCTTTCTGTCGGACAAACCATAAAAGCAAAAATAACCAAAATAGAGGAAGGTACAAAAAAAATAAGTTTGGGAGTGAAACAACTAAATGAAGATCCTTACTTAAAATCAATACACAATTATAAAGTTGGTAAAAATTATCCAGCGACAATTACTAAAGTGCAAGATTATGGCTGTTTTGCTAAGCTAGAAGAAGGTCTCGAAGGACTTATTCATCAGTCAGAATTGAGTTGGACAAAAAAAAATATTAATCCTGGTAAAATTCTATCCACTTCCCAAAAAATTGAGGTACAAATTTTGGAAAAAAATATAGAAAAAAGAAGAATTTCTCTAAGTTACAAAAATACGCTGGTTAATCCTTGGCTTAAATTTACCAATGATCACAAAGTTGGTGATGAAATTGAAGGAATAATAAAAAATATAACAGATTATGGCTTATTTACATCAATAAGGGACACTGAACTCTCTGGTATGATTCATTATAAAGATTTAAGTTGGTCAGAAAAAGAATCAGAACTACAAAATTACAAAAAAAACCAATTAATAAAATTTAAAATTATAGAAATAAATCAAGAAAAAGAAAGAATAAGATTGGGTATAAAACAACTTGCAAAAGATCCTTTTGAGTTTTTTATGAACAAAGATTTATCTGACGTTGTAACTGTTATTGTAGAATCTTCTACCAAAGAAGGAATCTTAGTTCATTCGGGAAATAAAAATCTCCTATTATTAATTAAAAAAAAACAATTGGCGAAAGAAGTTGAAAATCAGCGCTCATCAAGATTTGCGAAAGGAAATAAAGTGGACGCGATGATTGTTGATATTAATAAAGACAAAAAAAGAGTTACATTATCTATAAAATCGCTAGAAGAAAAATTGATGAAAGAACAAGTAGAAAAATACGGTTCTGCAGATTCAGGGGGCATCTTAGGCGACATATTTAATTTAAAACCACTTTTAAATAAGAAAATTAAAAAATAGTTATACAACATTTAATGGTAAAATCTGAATTAGTGCAAAAACTTTGCAATATGTATCCGAACATTCTACGTAAAGATATGGAAAAGGTTGTAGAAACTATAATATTTGAAATGATTGAGGCGCTTCACCGTGATGAAGCTGTAGAGATACGAGGTTGGGGACGATTGAAAGTCGTGACTAGAAGAGCAAGGGTCGGCAGAAATCCAAAAAATTCAAAAGTTATTCAAATACCCGCAAAAAAAGCAATTAAATGGAAAATGAGTAGGATATTATATAACCGATTGAACAATAATATTAACGAGAATAAAATACCTGCTACAAACTAATATGCAATTTGAAAATCAGTGAACAAAATAATTTTTGCTTTAGACACAGCTAATTTGGAAGAAGCAATAAATGTTGCCAGTCAAATAAAAGATAAAGTTTTTACCATCAAAATAGGCCTTGAATTTTTTAATGCACACGGCAAAGAAGGTATAAAAAAGTTCAATGAGATAGGTATAACAAATTTAATGTTAGATTTAAAATTGAAGGATATTCCTCAAACTGTCTATAAAGCAATTAAAGCTTTAGATGATATTTGGTTCGGGTTTTTAACGATACACGGCCAAGGTGGAAGAAAAATGATTGAGAATGCCAAAAAAGCAGCAAGCGAAATTAAATCTAAGCCTAGTATTATGATGGTTACAATCTTAACAGCTCTAAACGACAATGATTTAAAAGAGATAGGAAATAATAACACAGTAGTTGAACAAGTTGAAAAATTGTCGACAGTTGCAAAAGAAATGAAAGTTGGTGTTGTGTGTTCTGGACATGAGGCAATAATTGTTAGAAAAATAATAGGTCAAGATCTTTTAATTTTTACTCCGGGAATACGTATGCCTAAAGATAATAAAGACGATCAACAACGTATTTGCACTCCAACAGAAGCCATAAAAAATGGTGCCAACAAGCTAATTATGGGAAGAAGTTTAATTCGGGGAAATATTGAAGAAAATATAAATAAAGTATCTAATTCTATAAAAGAATAATTTCATGATTAAAATAAAGAAAGGCATACCTTTAATTGATCAACATGACAAAAATGGCTACTGGGGAGGAAAATTTGGAGGAAATTTTATTCCCGAAACTTTAAAAAAACCTGTAGAAGATCTTACAATTTTATTTAAGAAACTCAGAAAAGATAAAAATTTTATTAAGGAAAGAGATTACTATTTTAAAAATTGGGTTGGGGTCCCCACTCCGTTTATAAAACTTAAGAACTTAACAAAACATTTAAATGGCGCCCAGATATGGACAAAAGTCGTGTCTGAAGCTAATGGTGGAGCTCATAAAATTTATAATGCTACTGTTCATTGTTTGATTACTAAAAGAGCTGGAAAAAAATACATAGTCGGAGATACCGGGGCCGGATATGCTGGAAAAATGTTGAGCATGGCAGCAAAAAAATTTGGTCTAAAGTGTAAAATATTTATGGGTGTAAAAGATATCAAAAGACAAAAGCCTAATTGTGACGCTATGAGAAAAAATGGTGCTGAAATAGTTCCTGTTTACTCTGGCAGCCAAACACTAGTAGACGCGGTAAGCGAATGTATGAGATATTGGGTTTCAAATTGTCATAACACAGCCATGTGTGTTGGAAGTACAGTAGGTCCAAATATTTTTGTAAAAATATGTGGTTGGAGCACAGCACAAATATCTAGAGAGTTAAAAGATCAAATAAAATCTGAATTTAAAACAATTCCTAAAAAAATAAAATTAATAAATTGTGTTGGAGGAGGAAGTTCTGCCTACGGTTTTTGGAGTGAGTTCATTGACTATAGTAAAAAACAAATTGAATTAATTGGAGTTGAAGCTGACGGCCCAAGTAAATCTAAACTTCACGCCGCCCCCTTAAGCAGGGGTGCAAAGTTAGGAATACTTCATGGAGCGGCTGCCTATGTTTGTCAAAACTCTGAAGGTCAAATAAATGAAACTGAGTCAATTTCAGCCGGACTTGACTACCCTTCCGTAAGTCCCATGCATTGTTTTTTAAAAGACACAAGAAGAGCAAGATATACTCTTGCTACTGATGAGGAAGCTTTAAATGCTTATAAACTAGTAACAAAATATGAAAATTTAAATCCGAGCTTAGAACCGGCTCATGCATTTGCTGAAGCTATTCGAATTGCTCCAAAATTAAACAAGGATACAATCATAATTGTGAATTCTTGTGGTGATGCACATAAAGATCGGGACATTTTAAGACAGAGATTAGGGAAATAAATAATGACTATTTCACAAATCAGTTTAGCATTCGAAAAATCTAAAAAGGAAAAAAGACCTGCTTTGCTGACTTATACAGTGGCTGGGGATAATACAAAAGAAAAATCACTAACAATATTGAAGTCAATTTCAAATCACGCAGATATATGCGAAATAGGATTCCCTCATAACACACCCATAGCAGATGGCGGACAAATTCAAACATCTGCTAATCGCGCAATTAATAATGGAATTAAAATGAAAGACGTCTTTCAAATTGTTAAAAATTTTAAAAAAAGTAAAAATGCAAAGCCTGTAATTTTAATGGGGTATTACAACATGATCTACCAGTACGGTCAGAGTAGATTTTTAAAAAAATGTAAACAAGTAGGTGTGGATGGTTTGATTGTAGTTGATTTACCTTGGCCAGATAACAAATTTATTGCAAAAAAATGTAGAAAAAATTCTATTAGTTTTGTGCAACTTTTATCTCCAACTACTTCAAAAAAAAGAATGAAAAAAATCATCGGTAATTCTCATGATATGCTTTACTATATTAGCATGCTATCTACCACTGGAGGAAAACTCAAAGTCACACCAAAAGAGATTTTAAAAAATTATAATAAAATAAAAAAAATCATCAAAAACAAAAACAAAAATCTGGTAATTGGCTTTGGAATCACAAGTAAAAATATTTCATCATTTAAAGCATCGGATGGATGTGTAGTGGGGTCAGAAATTTGCAAGAAAATTTCAGAATCAATTAAAAATAGACAAAATCCTGTCACAAATGTAGGTAATATGGTAAAAAATCTAAGGAAAAAATTATCATGAATTGGATAAAGGACAGAAATTGGTTTAAAAAGATTGGTTTTAAAATAAAAAAGATCATAAAGAAACAACCTAAAAATTCTGAAGAAACGGATTGGAAAAATTGCCCAAAATGTCAAAAAATCACATACAAACCTGATCTATTTAAAAACTCATATATTTGTGAATGTTCATTTCATTTTGATCTGCCTCCAAAATTACGTTTGGATTTTCTATTTGACTCGAACTACGAAATTATCGAAGCTCCGGTAAACATTAATCCTGATCCCCTAAATTTTGAAGTAAAAGGTGGTGCTCGAGAGGAGTATAGATATATCGACAAAATTAAAAAATACAGAAAAACAACGGGCATGCAGACGGCATTAATGTGTGGTTGGGGAAATATTTCTAATTTAAGTGCATGTGTAGTTTGTTTTAGTCCAAAGTTTGGGGCTGGAAGATTCGGTCCAGCTGAATGTGAACATTTTTTAAAGGCTGCTAATTTAGCGATACAAAAAAAAGTTGATGTGTGGATTGTTATATATCAAAGTTCAGGCATTGATGTTCATACAGGTGTTGCTGGACTTACAGGAATGACCAAAAGTATTATCGCTATGAACGAAATTAAAAAAGCGGGAATAATAACTTTTGCCATTGCTGGTTCTCCTGGCCCAGTTGCGGGTGGTACATATGCTAGTAGTTTTTTTCAACATGATTTTGTTATCATAGAATCTAAAGATGTAGAAAATATGCTTTTCTCTGGAAAAAGGGTTACATCAAATATTTTGAAAGGCACCGATCAAATTCCAGAAGATTTTGGTACCGCATCCGGTATAATGAAATCATCAGGTCTAGCAGACATAACTCTTGAAAATAGAAAAGAATTGAAAGACACTATAACTAATTTAGCTAATATACTTTTAAAAAAAGGCAAATCAAAAGCGAAAAATGATGTAGAGGAAGCTTATGAAGATCAGGAAGATTTTAAAAAGACTGCTTCAACTTCATCATAAAGGCGAACCTAGTACACTCATTCGTATCAAAAGATTATTAAAAGATCTTAGTTCTCCAGAAAATAAAATCAGCAACTTAATACAAGTGGTGGGCACGAATTCTAAGCATAGCCTAATTGCTTCGGCAAGAGAGATTTTTGAAACAGCTGGCTATACATGTAACGTGAACATCAGTCCATCCTTGCGATCTTTCAATGAAAGATATTACTTTTCCGGAAAATATATCTCTGATGAAAAATTAAGTGACTTACTCATTGAAGTAGAACAAGTTAACAATAACAAAAGCATATCCTTTCATGAAATCATAACGGCAGCCTGGATTTTGCATGCTTCTCGTAAAAAGGCAGACATATCAATAGTCGAAGCAGGAGCACTGTTTCGGCTCGACAGTTCGAATGTTTTTCAAAAAAATATTTGTTCTTGTGTTATGCCGATTCATATCGATCATCTCGAATTTTTAAAAAAGGGAACTATAGATGAAATTGTCTATGAAAAATGTTCACATTTATTAAGCGGATCTAAAATCTTTGTTTCGGAACAAAAAAACAATGTATTAGAAAAAATAAAAAAAAATATCGCTAATAATTCGTCTAAGAAATTTATTTTAGGCGAAGATTATAAGTATAAAAAAAATAACAATGGATTTACTTATGAAGATAAATTGGGCAAGATAAATTTACCTCTACCCAATCTACTGGGTGATTTCCAGCTTGGCACAGTCTCAACTGCAATTGCTGTTGCAAGGAATCTTAATCAATTTAAAATAACCGACTCTCATATTAAAGAAGCCATAACAAAAATAAGAAGCGAAGGGAGATTACAAAATATTACTCAAGGAAAACTAAGAAAATACGTCTCCGAAAGTAACCAAATTATAGTGGATGGTGCACACAACCCTCTGGGTTTTTCCGTAATAAAGAAATATTTAGAAACCTTAAATAAAGAAAGGAAAATCTTCTTAGTGCTTGCAATGATGTCATCAAAACAACATAAAGCATGTATTCAAATCCTAAAAGAAAAAGTACATTCAATAACTACCCTGGACATTCCAAATCAAACAAACTTTATTAAAAAAGAAGAATTATCAAAAATTGCTCAGTCTTGTGGTATTCCATCAAAAACAGAGGACTCTATTGAGGATGCTTTAAAAAATATTGCTTCGGAAAATGAAAACGCAATTATTCTATGTATTGGAAGTTTATATTTTGCTGGAGAGATATTAAATTTAAATTAAATATTTTTTTTGATAAAATCTAAAATATTAGATTTTGTGGTAACGCCCACCTTAGTTCCTGCAAGTTCTCCATTTTTAAAAAGAATCATAGTTGGAATGCTCCTTACGCCGTATCGACTTGGCTGGTTCGGATGATCGTCAATGTTATGCTTAGCGATGACAATTTGATCTTTCATTTCTTCGGCAATTTCCTCAAGAATTTTAGAAAGTGAGAGACATGGGCCACACCAGGACGCCCAGAAGTCCATTAGCACTGGTTTTTTATTCTTTAAAACATCCTTTTCAAAATTTTCATCGGTACTAGTGATAGTTGGCATATTGAAACATTTAAAATAAGATTTTTTTTTATAAAGTCAAGATATTAATTTTTTTTCTAACAATCTGTTTAGGTTTTTTATATTTCTTTTTACTTTCTTCTTTTTCAAATCTTTCGTACTCTTCTCTCAGACTACAGAAGTCACCTCAAAATTTATTAAAAGATGTAAATAATATTTACTGTGTAGGATCTTTGACAGAACAAAAAGTTATTTTCTATAATGCTTTTTCATAAATTTTTCTTTGCTGGTGCAACCATTCATCAATTTCATTGATATAATCCAGTTTTTCTTTTGAAATACCCTTCTCATTGCGCATATCATCACAAAGCTTTTCACTCATAGGAATTGTTGTGAATCGATCTTCTTCTACATTGAGAATTTTTCTAGCAATATCAGTATGTATTTCATTATATTCTTTTTTAGAGAGTGCATCGCTTTGGTTTTGATAAATTAATCTTTTGCCCAAATAACGATATCTTTCATCATTGAATTCACTAACAATTTTATTTCTTTCTTCCCAGTCATCAGTCAGATGAAAAGCCTTCATTTTTTCCTCATCTGGTTTCGTAGGCCAGCCACCCCCATAAAGAAGATTTTCAACTAATTCTGTTTTTTTATCATTTGATTTTTTCTTTTTTTCTCTGGCTAACTCTCCCAGTGCTTCACCTACGTTTTCACAAAATTTTTTATTGCTATGAATTAAGTTAGCGCGTTCCTTAATTTTTTCTATACCTAAGGTTTTATATATATCCAAAGTCATACCGTATGAATAATGAAGACAAACATTATTTTTATTTAGAGGATAAGGTCTGCAAAATTTTCCTGGTTTTTTAAGAATTTCTTTTAATGCTTCTTTCGAAAGATTAATTAAATCTTTAACAGAATTTTCAAGTGCAAAAATTATTGGCCATCCATATTCACCGTGAGTAGCAAATTTTGTACAAATGGTGGGACGGCTTTTTCCATACCAATAGAAAACTGCTGTAAAAATTCTATTATCTTCTAATGTTTTTTCGGTAAGTGCCTTTGTAGTTGTCTTGCTAAAAGAATCAAAAATAGGTTTTGCATTTTTTTGCATTTTCTTAAGAATCTCCCAAACAATTTTGCAATCACCAACACAAGTATGTAGGGTTTTTTTATCTAAATTATTAACATTTTGCTCTGCTAAATCAGTTAACTTGAAGGAAAAATTTCCTTTATCATTTTTTTTAGCCTTAAAACTATTAGGATAAAAAATTTTACTTGCTCTTGCAAAAGGTAAAAAATCAGCAGCTTCATTTCCATTTTGTTTTAAAATATAAGAGGGAAGTAAAGCTCGATAATTTTCTTTTTCTATAAAGGGAAAATCAAAACCATGTCCGTTCCACGTTCCCCATATACATCCATTTGATCCTTGCCATTTTTTTACAATCTTGTGAAATTCGTACCACATATTTAGAGAACTCATGTTGGACTTCATCATTTTGTGAAAGCCTTTATTAACCCACATACTATAGGGATCCAGGACGTGTCCAGGTTTGTTACGACAAAAAAATTCAAAATTGTCTAACTGTTCTAGCTCAGGTGATAAAAGAATTCCTCCCAAAGAAAATATAACTCCTGTACTAGTTGAACTATTAATGGTTTCAGAATCTATTAGCGCTATATTTTTCATCTTTTCATTTTTCTAATATGTTTTTTGTTAATTCGTTAATTTTCATTTTTAAACAAATATTTTCTTCTAAAAGTTCCAATTTTTCAGTAGCACATTTGTATACTTCCATTTCTTTAACCATTTCTTTTTCTTTAGCCATTTCTTTATCCATTTTTTGTTTTAAAACATACTTTCCATAAAGATCCTCAACAAAAATTCCAGGACGGTTCCACCAAAACCACAGCAGATGTTTCCAGAAATTCTCCTTTGGTAAACGTTCTAAATCGGGAAATTCTGTTTTCATACTTAATCTGTCACCTTTTTTTCTACATCAAGATTTTCTAATCGAATTGATTTATTTTTTATTTTATCAACCGATGTTTTTACTTCCTTGAATTTATTTGAAATTTCATTGTGTTTATTTTCTATAAAATCTATTCGCTCACTCAACCTTGATACATCCTTTATTACTAAAACCATTTCTTTCCTAATTAAATTTGAATTTTCATTCATAATGTAGCCTTCTGCAAATAGCTTATAAGACTTTAAGGTTATCCAGAGTGTTGTGGGAGAACAAATCTGAACCCCTTTTTCCCTAGCCTTGTCCATAAAATTCTGACTGCTAGCGTTGATGTAGTCGAATACTGCATGGGATGGAACAAACATGAGTGCAATATTAGCCGTCTCATTTTCAATAATATATTTTTCCGAAATGTCGTTGTAGTGCTTGGTAATCGCTGTTGAAAATTCACGCTCAAGAACTTTGTCCTCACTACTCTCTCTCCCGCCATTCAATAATTTTTTAGGCATAGGAAACTTGGCATCAATTGCTACAGCTGTACCTTTGGTTCCAAAATCTAAAAGACAATCGACTCTCTTTCCGTTGCTTAGGGTTTCCTGAAATTTATAAAATCTTTTGGGAATAGCATCTTTAACGACCTCTTCTAACCACTTATCACCGTAGCTTCCTCGAGTCTGTTTGTTGTCAAAAATATTTTTGAAATCAACAAGATTACCCGAAAGATCGGATACTTTTATTTTTAATTCTTCTATATTTTTTTGAGCTGCATCAATAATTGTAAGACGTTGCTGAATCTTATCTATACTTTCCTTGGTGTGATCTTTCGATTTACTTATCTCATCTCTTACAGCTCTTTCAATATCCAGTTTATCCTTGTCGTTGTCTTGTTCCTTTAGTTTATTTTGTAATTGTAAAATCAAATAAACTCCAAAACCAGTTACTGCCAAAACTCCAATGATCAAGATATATAGCAACGTGTTTTCCATTAATTTTTTTCAATCTTTATCAATTTTTTTTCTAATTGAGTTGACCTTGCTGCTTTCAGTATCTTTCGAAAATCGTATGGGTTGCTATCTCTTTCCTTCATTTTTCTCCTAAA
>Ga0208524_1000997_pt1 | contig 13814 bp, 10 predicted proteins | sample ETNtaG_28_FD_185779 | JGI IMG/M metagenome (GOLD analysis project Ga0208524, IMG submission 185779) | Marine microbial and viral communities from oxygen minimum zone, Eastern Pacific Ocean - ETNP201406SV61 (SPAdes) (version 2) | ecosystem: Environmental > Aquatic > Marine > Oceanic ... | reverse complement strand
ACTACCGAGCAAGCATTTGATTCTTCATTGTGTTCGATTATGAAAACACCATTTTTGTCAGAAAATACACGCCCCTCGCCTGGGACATATTCAAAATTGACTGATGCCACATCAACTTCGCTCACCATGCAATAATCGACAAAAAAATCATTTTTGTCTTTTCCATACACTGTACCGGAGCCTGCAGCACTCTCATCTAATAATATTTCGTAAGTTTGAGGGTCAGCCTTAGGCAAAATTTTTCTCCACAGATAAACATTATTTTTGTCTTTATTGATTGAGACATTCTCTGAAATCTCAAAGCTCTCTGGGTCAGCATGTTCAAAAATTTCATGTTTATAATAGACATTATTTTTGTCTCTAGAGATCCATCCTTGAAACGTATTGCCTTGCGACACATCAAATTGTTCGACAATTTTTGGTTCGAAAGTCAACAGATCAGCTTCTTCGATAACACCAAATACGTAAACTGGCGACCACGGAACTGACAATACCGCATACACATTTGTTAAATCATGAGCATAACGATAATCAATTTCGAAAATCGAAAAGCCCTTGAAATCTATAGCCGAAGCATGCCCTAATTGAACACTATCTCCCTCAATATTCTTTTTGAGATAGTAAATTTTTTGCGCTTCGTCATCTAGATAGTAACAACACCCCACTTTTCTAAGGTTGTTTGGGTCTAAGTTCCGCGCTTCGTCAGAGATTAGAATCAATTCTCCGTTTTCTTCATACAGATAAGCAACCCCATCTTTGGTATCTTGTGAAATTTGATCATTGTTGCCGTTTACTTCTGCGGTCTCCGTAGTTTGACTGTTTTCAGTCTGATTCTGATTTGTGGACCTGTTCATTAAAAAGTACATACCAAAACCAACCACAAGTGCTGTCACCAAAACACTAATAGCAACGGCGACAATAACCCGCTTGTTATCGTTTGGCTCCATTTGTGGTGGCTGTCGTTGAAGTTCTTGTTCCATATGCTTTTTTTGTTAAGGTAATTATATCAAATCGTTGAGGTCGACACTCAACGCCTTTGCAATACTTCGCAAAGTTTCAATGGTCGGATTATTGTTCTCGCCCGACTCAATTTTTACAACGGTATTGTAAGCAATATCCGCTTTGCGAGCGAGCTTGTCCTGTGATAGTCCCGCTTTCTTTCGAGCTTTTCGTACGTTGTCAGCAATGTTTGCCATTTGACTAATATTTTAGTAGTATTAAAATAGGTATAAGTGATGATCTCAATCACTACTAAAATGATACTAAATTATTACGCTATTGTAAATAACCGCCCACCCGTTGCCCGAAACGAGGACGGCTCGGCAGGAGGGGGTTGGGGGAGGAATGCCGATCCGTCCGAGCGTGGAAGCCCCGCCGCACCACCCAGAAACTTCACGGGCGGAACCGAGCAGAAATTTCCCTTTCCTTTTTAGATTTTTTTAGGGGGGCGCAAAAGAAAAATTGTAAGGGAAAATTTCTGCGAGGTTTCCGCCGTAGCGATAGCGAAGGCGAGCGGCGAGGTGAGAGTGTACGATTTAGTTCAGAGCCACCATGCGCGCGGCGCGTGCGTCAGTCGGGGTTTTGTTCAAAAAAAGTTAGAATTTCAACCAAAAGGTACCGCAAAGTAAAAAATCTGTGTGATATAAGTCACATGTACTTTTTACTTCTTTGCGGAATATAAGCGGGATTCGAAGGGCGTAGGCGCGCCATTAGTCCGAGCGCCGAGCTGGGGTCGCGAGTACTTATGAGCGAAGCGAATTAGTAACTTGTGACCGAATCCCTCACTCTCCGCAAAGTATGTAGTATAATATTTCTATGGATTACAAATCTTCAGATACAGGAAATGAGATTTCATGCATTATGTACGGAATTTCTGATAAATTACTAAAAGACACGAAAAAACTTGAAGAGAAACTTTTAGAAGCCTTAAGGACAGATAGATTTGATGTCCTTGAAAAAATGTCACACATTTTTACTCCACAAGGATTTACGATTGCAATTTTGCTTGCAGAATCGCATGTCGCAGTGCATACATATCCAGAATACAACTCTCTTTATTTTAATCTATATAGCTGTCGAGGAGAGAAAGATGGAGAAAAAACATATGAATTACTTAAAGAATATCTAAAACCTAAATCAGTTGATTTTTCTGAAAATAAAATTTTTGTAGGAAGAAAATAGGTGTCTTTTACGTATTTCTGTTGCTATATTAGTAGTTAACAGTTTGTCTTTTATATGATATTCTGGACCTCTTTATATAAAAGATATTTATTAAGGACACCATAATTCGTTTTGTCCTTAATAAAAACAAGGAAAAACAGGGTTTAATACCGTTCTGGGAATAACATTTTTAGTATTTCATAGTATATGAAATTATCCAATGACTTTTATATTTCAGCAATAATTAAGGCGGGTGTTTTTGAGTAGGGTTTACAATGTACTCTTTTTATTTTTTAGTGTGTTGCAGGGTGCGTTATCCCCATCTATTCTGTACAATTTTTATGTACAATAATTATAACAACTATTATTAACTAATAAATCTGCAATATGTCTGATGCCTCAAAAAATACTTTAAAGAATAAAAAAATTGATGATATTATGAATGTAAAATCAACTAAATCCGATAAAAAATTTGCTGGAAGTGCAAAAAGTTATCGTCAATTTGTTCCGAAAATTCAAAAAAGAGACGGCACAATAGTTCCTTTTGATTTTGAAAGAATTGTAAAGGCGATTCACAAGGCAATGCTCGCAGGAGATGAAGGATCTGAAAAAGAGGCAGAGATTATGGCGCATAGAGTGGTTAGTGATGCAGTGCGAATAGCTAAAAAGTACAAAACTTTTCTTCCAACAGTTGAAGGAATACAAGATACAGTAGAAAAAGAACTTATCTTGAGTGATTATGTTGGAACTTCCAAAGCCTACATTCTTTACAGAGAGAGAAGAGCAAAAGTAAGAGAGCAGGGAATTTCTGTTCCGGAAAAAGTAAAAGAACTTGCACTTGAGAGTAGAAAATATTTGAGAAATAACACACTTTCTGAATTTGTTTATTATACTGCGTACTCAAGATGGAATGACACAGAAGGAAGAAGAGAAACTTGGGTTGAGACAGTGGACAGGTACATGGATTTTATGAAAGAAAACATGGAAGACAAACTTACAGAAAAAGAATACGAAGAAGTCAGAGGTGCAATACTAAATCAAGATGTTTGTCCGTCAATGCGGTTACTTTGGTCCGCAGGGCCTGCTGCACGCGAGTCAAATGTTTGTGCATACAATTGTTCTTATGTTGCACCGACACGACTTCGTGATTTTGGTGAGATAATGTACATATCAATGTGCGGTACTGGTCTTGGATTCTCTGCTGAGTCAGAAAATGTACAACAACTCCCACAGATTCAAAGGCAGAAGGGAACAATGCTCAAAACCCATGTTGTAGATGACAGCAAGGAAGGATGGGCAAATGCCTTTGTTATAGCCCTTGAAACATGGTTTTCTGGCAAAGATATAGATTTTGACTATTCGCAGTTGCGTCCTGCAGGGGCAAAATTAAAGACAATGGGAGGTCGTTCTTCTGGTCCAGACCCTCTGATGAGCTTAATGGAGTTTGCAAAGGAGAAAATACTTGCAAGACAAGGAAAACGACTTAGAAATATAGATGTTCATGACCTTGTTTGTAAGATTGGTGAGATTGTTGTTGCAGGTGGAGTAAGACGAAGTGCACTCATTTCCCTATCTGACTTAGATGACCCAGAGGTACGAGACTCAAAGAAGGGACAGTTTTATATGACAGAGCCACAGAGAATGATGGCAAACAACTCTGCAGTTTATACAGAGAAGCCAACGGCGGAACATTTTCTTGATGAATGGACAGCGCTTGTAAAAAGTAAAACTGGCGAACGAGGAATATTTAATGCTGCAGGATTTGAAACACAACTTCCACAAAGACGAACAGCACTTCTAAAGAAAAAATATGGAAAAGATTTGAGTAAAGCAATGATTCGTGTCAATCCATGCGGAGAGATTTATTTGCAGTCACGACAATTCTGCAATCTTACAAGTATTGTAATCCGTGCAGGAGACACAAAGGAAAAACTTGAAAAGAAAATGGAGATAGCAACACTTCTTGGAACATATCAATCTACATTAACTAATTTTAAATTCTTATCTCCTGAATGGAAAAAGAATTGTGAGTCCGAACGTTTGCTTGGTGTATCACTAACTGGATATTATGACAATAAAATGGTTAGAGAGTCTGAAGTGTTGCAGGACTTGAGAAGTGTTGGAATCAAAACAAATAAGAAATTTGCAAAAAGATTTAAGATTAAAGAATCAACATGCATCACATGCGTCAAGCCACACGGCAACTCCTCGCAGCTTTTGGATACTGCATCTGGTATGCACCCAAGATATTCAAAATATTACATAAGAAGAGTGCGAGTGTCTGCAAATGACCCAGTATTTCATATGCTTAAAGACCAAGGAGTTCCTTATCAGCCAGAAGTCGGGCAGACAGAGGAAAATGCAACGACATTTGTTCTTGAGTTTCCTGTTGAATCTCCAAAAGGTTCAGTAGTTAGAGATGACATAGGAGCAAAAGAAATGCTTGAAGAATGGAAAAAACTTAAAATTGACTTTACTGAACACAATCCATCTGTGACTATCTATGTTGGGGAGGATGAATGGGTAAGTGTTGCCAACTTCCTATATGAAAACTGGGATTATGTTGGTGGACTATCGTTCCTTCCGCGCGCGGACCATGTGTATAAACTTGCGCCGTATGAGGAGATTAATAAAGAAAAATACGAAGAGCTCTCCTCGCGCGTAAAAGATGTAGATTTCTCAAAACTCATTACTTATGAAAAAGGGGACACAACAAGTGGCGCAAAAGAACTAGCGTGTGCTTCAGGGACGTGCGAGATATAAATATGTTGACAATTATAGTTATCTGGCTATAATTCACCAAGACAAATTAAATTCTAATTCAATTCGCTCTTTGAAAGGGGGAAAGGATGAAAATAAAGATTAAGGTAGTCTATTCAACAAAAGAACTTGTTAAAGAAATCAATGAAGAAGAATTTGATGTGATTATCTATGAATGTAAGATTAAAAATGTCAAAACTTCAGAGCCTAACGGGAAAAAGAAATGTTTTGTTGTTCTTGTGTCAAAAAAAATAAAGAAAATATTTAATAAAAACCAGCTTGAGAAATTTTCAAATTGGGAAATTAGTCACGGTATTGGAGAAACAGAAAACTGCCATATAATTCCATCAGATTCTGAACGAGTTATTGAAGACCTTAAACAAGTGTTTAAAATTAAAAATATAGAAAGAAATAAAGCCCATCAGTACTGTAGCTGATGGGCTGTTTTTATTGCATTACCTACTATTTATGCTATAATACAGGAAGTTCTTATATCGAGCGATAGCTCTACGGAGAGGAAAGTCGGGACACACAGTTTTTATAAACAATCGTAGTGGGTAACACCCATCGGGAGCAATCCTAGAGTTGCGAACAGAGACGAGCTTATTAAGTTAAGTTGAAACGGCAAAATACTTACGAGTGTGCAAAGTTGTGCTCTGACGTTATAGTCGGAGAGTGCTGCAAATGATACAATTGGTAACAATTGTACAAGACAAATTGTCGCTGATAACAGAATCCCGCTTATAGATATAAGAGCAAATACCATCCCCAACTAAATACTTTTCAGGAAAACTTCATAATTTTATGCGAGACGAAGTAAAAAATATGAAGAATATCTGGATATTTTGAAGATTTTTTACAAAGTCGCAGTCAAAATTTGGTGTTTTCGAGGAGTAGTTAGTTGGGGATGGTATCGATATATGAAAAACCCCCACCGTAAGGCGGGGGTTTTTCTAATCCACAACTTCCACTTTTCTATAAATAAACAGTCTGTTAATATGATATACTATAGAGGGAATTATCATTAATATATTAAGTCATTATTTATGGAATACGCAAAATTGAATGTAGAGGATCGTGATAAGACGCCTTTTTTGGAAAACTTGGCGCTCTACTTTATTATCGGAGTGATGTTTCTTCTTCCGATTTTCTTTATACCTTCTTTATCAATACCATTTTCATTTACAAAATCCATATTGATTTTTGTCAGCATTTTGGTGGCATTCTTCCTCTTTTTAATCTCACGATTGAAAAGAGGGCAGGTTGCGCTGCCTACAAACGCTATTGCACTCGTTGCATGGGGACTTCCGCTTGCATATCTTATTTCAGCAATTTTCTCAGGCAACTCAGCTGTATCTTATCTTGGACAAGGATTTGAAATAGATACATTTGGCTTCATCGCAATTATGGTATTAATGTTATCTCTTGTTCCGCTTCTTTTGAAAACAAGAGAATTAATATTTCGTATTCATATTGCACTTTTACTTTCACTTGTGCTGCTTGCAATATTTCAGGGACTTCGCTTAATTTTTGGTGCAGATTTTCTTTCATTCGGTATCTTTACCTCCTCAACTGCAAATCTTCTTGGAAAATGGAACGACCTCGGTATTTTCCTTGGGCTTACATCAGTACTCTCTCTCATTACACTTGAGGGACTTCCGCTCAATAAACTATCAAAGATAATTCTTTATGTAATTCTCGCCATATCTCTCGTATTTCTTTCTGCTGTGAATTTTCTTCCTGTCTGGATTATCGTCGGACTTTTTGCTTTGGGGCTTTTTGTCTATGGTCTTTCAAAAGGAAAATTCAAAACTCCTGTAAAAAATAACAAAACGTTTAAAGACAAACCCGAGACAAGCAAAGCATTTATACCATCTCTTATTATCTTAATAGTCTCTATTGTATTTATAGCAGGCGGTTCTACTGTGAGCGGATATACCTCTTCATTTTTCAAGACAAGTCAGATTGAAGCGCGGCCGTCGTGGCAGAGTACGATTGATATAACAAAGAAAACTTATAACGAGAATTTTCTTTTCGGTTCAGGTCCAAACACATTTATGAATCAATGGGCACTTCATAAACCGCAGTCAATTAACAACACGTTGTTCTGGAACATTGACTTCAGCTCCGGAATTGGGCTTGTGCCGACTTCATTTACGACCACAGGGCTTTGGGGGGGAATCGCGTGGATTGCGTTTTTTGTATTCTTCCTGTATAGCGGATTCAGAAATTTGGTAGTATCTGCAGTTGAAGATAGAGCATCTTACTATTTATCACTGTCTATGTTTCTCGGTAGTTTGTACCTGTGGATATTTACAGTGATATATATTCCAAATGTAGTCATAGTCACGTTGGCATTTCTCTTAACCGGTATGTATATAGCATCACTGCGATATCGCTCCGGAGCTCAGATTGATAAAGAAATTAATTTTGCGGCATATCCACGAATTGGATTTATCTCAATAATGATGCTCACAGTACTTATAATCATAAGCGGAGTATCTCTTTATATGATTGGTGGGCAATATGCGTCGGCAATCTTATTCCAGAAGAGTTTGGTTGCAGCAAATGTAAATGGCGATATTAATGCTGCAGAAGACAGTATTAATAGTGCCATAAACTTGGGGAATAACGATGCATATTATAGATTTGCAGCTGAAATTGATTTAGCAAAAATCAATCAGGTACTTGCAGATCAGGATAGAAATATAGATGAAAGACGAGCTGAATTCCAGAGTATTCTGGCAAGCGCTATAAGTAATGTTCAGGGAGCTATTGCCATAAACAATAATAATTATCAAAACTGGTCAATGCTAGGAAGAGTTTATGGGTCGGTTGTGCCACTTGGTGTTGACGGTGCATATGAAAGTGCTAGGCGTTCATATGAACAGGCGATATCTCTAAATCCTAATAATCCGGCCCTTTATTTGGCGCTTGCTCGGCTTGAACTTGCAAGAGATTCAAATAATATAGAAGAAGCAAAACAATTCATAGGAGCTGCACTAGAGAAGAAGAATAATTATACAGAAGCAATATTCCTGCTTTCACAACTTCAAATACAGGAAGGCAATATCGAAAGTGCAATCACGTCAGTTGAAGCGGCAGTTATCATTGAACCGAATAACTCCGTATTCTTCTTCCAGTTAGGGCTCTTGCAGTCAAACGTAGGAGACAGTCAAAAAGCAATCGCTGCACTGGAGAGGGCAATAGCGCTTAATCCACAATACTCAAATGCGCGATACTTCCTTGGTTTGAACTATTTCCAAACTGGGGAAAAAGAAAAAGCTGTAGAGCATTTCACTTATGTATCTGATTTAAATCCTGACAATGAAGAAGTTAAGGCAATCTTGGAAAGTATAATAGCAGGAGATGATCCATTTGCTGGTGGTGGAAAAACAGGCACGCTCCCAATTGGTGGGGAGTAATAAATGGTAAAGCGAATATTTAACCTAATACACAGAGAGATACGCGGACTTCATGAGGCTGCGTATCTTTTGGGAATGTTTGCGCTTTTATCTCAGGTTTTGGCGCTCGTTCGTGACCGACTGCTTGCACACTTCTTTGGTGCAGGGGCAGTACTGGATACATACTATGCGGCGTTTCGCATACCGGATATTATATTTGTCGCTATTGCATCTATTGTCTCAGTTTATGTTTTGATTCCATTTCTTGCTGAGAAATCTGGTATTTCAAAGCAGGCGGAAAAAGAATTTGTCAGCACGATATTTTCGGCATTTTTCCTGATTATGGTCACAGTAAGTGCTTTGGCCTTCATATTTGCACCGCAGCTTTTGAAACTGTTTTTCCCAGGACTTGTAGAATCCGGCAATTTTACTGATTTAATTCTTCTGACGAGAGTGTTGTTGCTTCAACCGATATTTCTCGGAATTTCAAACTTATTTGCAAGTATCACGCAAGTTCATCGCAAGTTTATCCTATATGCACTTTCTCCGGTGCTCTACAACGTCGGTATAATTATCGGAATCATATTCTTGTATCCAACGTTTGGTTTCGTAGGACTTGGTATGGGAGTGGTGCTTGGAGCAATACTTCATGTTGGGATTCAATTGCCGTTTATTGTAGGGAGTGGTTTCCTTCCAAAACCTACAATTTTTATAAGATTTGGCGAGGTAAAAAGAGTTATCTTCCTCTCACTTCCAAGGACACTAGCACTCTCTGCGCATCAGATATCTCTTCTTTTCTTAGTTTCATTTGCATCCGTTATGGCCGTCGGCTCTATCGCAGTATTTAACTTTTCATTTAATCTTCAATCTGTTCCGCTCACTATAATCGGGGTTTCGTATTCTGTAGCGGCGTTTCCGACTTTAGCAAAAATGTTTTCAAATGGAGAGCGGGTGCAGTTTCTAGAACAAGTACTTGTAGCCGCAAAACATATCATTTTCTGGTCGTTTCCCGCAATTGTGCTTTTTATCGTGCTTCGTGCGCAGATTGTCCGTGTAATACTCGGCTCTGGAGAATTTGACTGGGCGGACACACGGCTCACGGCGGCGGCACTCGCCCTGTTTGCAGTGTCTATCGCAGCGCAAGGACTTATCTTTCTTTTCGTTCGCGGTTATTATGCGGCAGGGAACACAAAGAAACCTCTTATACTTAACTTAATTTCCGCAACGCTTGTTGTTGTATTCTCTCTTATTTTAATTAAAGTATTTAATGCAAATGACATGGTACGTTACTTTTTTGAATCGCTTCTTAGAGTAGAGAACATTGAAGGGACATCGGTACTGATGCTTCCGCTTGGTTACTCTATTGCTGTACTTTTAAATGCTATTGCTTTTTGGGTGATGTTTCAGAAGGATTTCAAGTCATTCTCCAAATCACTTTCAAGAACATTTTTCCAGAGCCTGTCGGCGGCGATTATAATGGGATTTGTCGTTCACACATTCTTGGACGTATTTGACGAGCTGTTTGATATAAACACATTCTGGGGGATATTCTCACAGGGACTTTTTGCGGGAATTGTAGGTATTGCAACAGGAGTTATGATGCTCGTCTTACTTCAAAATAGGGAAATAGGGGAGGTCTGGAAGTCACTCCACTCCAAATTCTGGCAGGCAGACGCTATTGCTCCAGAGCAGGAGGAGCTGTAATTTTCTGTGGTAAGATAGACAGAATATGGAAAAAATACGAAATTTCAGCATCATAGCTCACATTGACCATGGCAAATCAACACTCGCCGACAGGATGCTTGAGATTACAAAAACAGTTGAAAAAAGGAAGATGAAAGAGCAGGTTTTGGACCAAATGGAGCTTGAGCGTGAGCGGGGAATTACGATAAAGATGCAACCGGTGCGAATGGAGTTTGAAGGACACATCCTAAATCTTATTGACACACCTGGTCACATTGATTTTTATTATGAGGTTTCGCGCGCCTTGAAGGCCGTTGACGGTGCGATTTTGCTCGTGGATGCTACGCAGGGTGTGCAGGCGCAGACACTCTCCACACTTGAAATGGCGCGTGAGTTTGGACTAAAAATCATTCCTGTTTTAAATAAGATTGACTCCCCTCTTGCAAGAATTAAAGAGGCGCGAAATGAAGTTGTAGAGATATTAAAATGCTCTCCTGAGGAAGTACTTGAAGTCTCCGGAAAGACAGGTGAGGGAGTGGAAAAACTTTTGGAAGAAGTAATAAAGAAAATTCCAGCACCTAAAAAAGAGCTTGAGTCCGATAAAGATTTCAGAGGACTTATCTTTGATTTTCAGTATTCAAGCCACAAGGGGATTATTGTTTTCGTGAGAGTTTTTGACGGAAAAGTTTCCAAAAATGATCAACTTATTTTCTCTGCCGCGAAAGAAAAATTCATATCTCTTGAGACAGGCATCTTTTCGCCAGAAGCGGTGCCAAAAGATTCGCTTCAAGCTGGAGAAATCGGCTACATTGTAACCGGAATTAAAAAACCGGGTATTGCATCAGTGGGTGACACAGTACGATTTGCAAATAGTAATGCTGAAACTCTAGGTGGATATATGAAGCCCTCTCCAGTAGTGTGGGCGTCTGTTTATCCAGAGAGCCAAGATGATTTTATGGATCTCTCTCGTGCGCTTGAGCGACTTCAGCTTTCTGATTCGTCGTTTTCATACGAGGAAGAATCGTCAGGACTACTAGGGCGAGGATTCAGAATTGGTTTTTTGGGCACTCTTCATATGGAAATTTTTGTAGAGAGACTTCATAGAGAATTTGATGTGGATGTGATAGTTACAACGCCGAGCATTATGTATGATATAAAATCTAAAAATGGAAAAATTAGGAGGATATACTCTCCTTCTTTGTTTCCTGATTTTGGAGAGATAGAAAGTATAACAGAGCCGTGGGTTAACATAGAAATTATTACACCAAATGATTATATGAGTCCAATAATACAGCTTTTGTTTGAGCATGAAGCGGAAATCGGAAACTCCGATGTGTTTGGTGACGGACGTATAAAAATGCATGCCGAGCTTCCGCTTCGGGAGTTGATGCGAGGATTTTTTGATAAGCTGAAAAGCGTGTCTGCCGGATATGCATCAATTTCATACAAGATCGGCGGGATGAGAGAAGCTGATGTTGCGCGACTGGATCTCCTTGTCGCGGAGGAGGTGGTGCCTGCATTTACAAAAATGGTCTCCAAAAAGCGCATTGAGGAGGAGGCTAAAGCTTCGGTTGAGAAGCTCTATAAAGTGCTCCCAAGACAGATGTTTGTGGCCAAAATTCAGGCGATGGCACTGGGGCGCATTATCTCCTCAAAAACGCTCTCAGCGCTAAAAAAGGACGTCACAGGGCATCTATATGGTGGTGATATCACTAGGAAAATGAAGCTTCGTGAGAAACAAAAAAAGGGCAAAAAGAAGATGAAAAAGAGAGGAAAAGTGAACATCCCGCAGGATGTGTTCCTCAAAATGATGCGTTAAAAAATGGGAGTGAACATCAGCGTCATGCTGATTATGACCAGGACGCCGATTATTATGGATACTACTTTTAGTGCTTTCTGGGTCTTTTTGTGGAATAACATTGTGTATAGTGTATCATATATGTAATATTTTTCTATGTTTGACTTTCATGAAAAAAGAAAATTTAGGCGCTTTCTTTACTCAAAAGTAATGCTTATAATTCTTGCAATTATTGTCGTGTGGCTTTTCTTTGCTGTATTTGATATGTATAAGAAAGAAAGAGATACAGGACTTAAAAGTGCCGAGCAAAGAGAGATTCTTAACGAGCTTGAAGAAAGAGAAACGGCACTTCAAGATGAGATTAATAGGTTGAGTACAGAAAAAGGAATAGAGGAAGAGATAAGAAGCAAATTTGAAGTTGGAAGAGAGGGTGAGGAGGTGATAATAATTGTAGATAATCCTGAAGAAAAGAATGAAAAAAATACTGAACTTAAAAAAGGTTTTTTACAAAAGATATTTGATTGGTTTTAATCTCTGTTTAAGTCAAACTTAAACACTTAAACGAGATATTTTAGGCGGGTATAGTTTAGTGGTAGAACACGACCTTCCCAAGGTTGAGACGGGATTTCGATTATCCCTACCCGCACAAGGGGCTTGACACGTATGGTATAATAAAAATATATTATAAAATAATTAAACAATAATATGAAGAAAGTAACAATTTACAGCACACCGACTTGTCATTTCTGTCAGATGACTAAAGAGTTTTTAAAGGAGAAGAAGGTTGAATATACTGATTATGATGTATCAACTGATATGGAAAAGAGAAAAGAGATGATAGAGAAAAGCGGGCAGATGGCAGTTCCTGTTGTTTATGTAGATGATGAGATGATGATAGGTTTTGACAAAGACAAGCTCACAAGCGCACTCGGTCTATAAAATTTAAATTAAAATCCCCCGCCCCGGCTTTTGCCGAGGCGGGGGATTTTTGCTACCATAATTCATGTCGCCCCTGTAGCTCAATGGATAGAGCTCCGCACTCCTAACGCGAAGATCTAGGTTCGATTCCTAGTGGGGGCACAATAAACAGCTTCACAAAAGCTTTAGTGTGTTTAGCGACGGCGTTATGCAGGACGAGAAAATTTCTTCCGCCATTGTTTGTGGAAATGTTCATGAAAGACGAAGTGCATTATTTCATGCATAAGTCCAGTGTGACAAAATCATCCTCTAATGTGGAAGAGCATACAGATGTGCATTTATTATATTCCTGCTGAATATCTGTTTCTTTAGCATTGCAGCCAGCAAGGACTATTATAAGCACTACAAGGAATAAAATTATCAGCTTACTCGCTTTCACCATAAGGGTTTATTCCACTCCATTTTTTTTTAGCAGATTCCAGTGTGGCTTTCGCGCATTCATCAAGAGCGACTGCGTCAGGGTGGTCAAAGTCGTAATTGCCGTTTTCAAGTCGTGTCATTTGTGACTTTCCGACATAAAAACTATCTGTACTTATGATTGTCGCGTCAATAAATGTTTTTGCCAATGTTGTCTTACCAGAACCGCTTCCGCCACAAATCGATATTATCATTCCTTTTTTCATCTTTACATCCTCCAAACCCGATACCGTCGGGACCGCGGGGTTAAAATTGTCAATGTTCTTTCATGCAACAGAATATCAAAATAGCGGATTATTGCTGGATTTTGGACAGATACTATAGACTGAATGGGGCAGTAAAAAACAAAACGGCTCAGTAGAGCCGTTTTGCTGAGTTAAATTGTGAAAAAAGTGTTGACGAAAAAAGTGGGCAGTAATTGCATTTGATAAATATATTTATTGATGTATGTTAATGATAGAGAGATTTTTTATCAAATCCAAAAGGAGGATGTTGTAATGAAAAACGAGATAGGTAAAGCGGAAGAAAAACAAATACTGGCATATAATAACAAGTGGATGAAACCGTCAGAATTAGCTAAAAAGATTAGCAGGGATAAAGAAGCTAAGAAACTT
>Ga0208524_1000980_pt1 | contig 13966 bp, 13 predicted proteins | sample ETNtaG_28_FD_185779 | JGI IMG/M metagenome (GOLD analysis project Ga0208524, IMG submission 185779) | Marine microbial and viral communities from oxygen minimum zone, Eastern Pacific Ocean - ETNP201406SV61 (SPAdes) (version 2) | ecosystem: Environmental > Aquatic > Marine > Oceanic ... | reverse complement strand
GGCTGCACTCGGCGCAGGCGCAATTGTTATGGACGTAATTGCCTCAAATGACAAACGCCTGCCTCATGAGAAGATCGAGAGAATAAGGGATCTGCGTCCGGACATGATACTGTTGTCTGGTGGTACGGACGGCGGGACTGTTTCACACGTTGTGGAGTTAGCAGAGTTTATAGGAGCTGCCAACCCCAGACCACGGCTGGGCATGACTTTCCAACTACCTGTCATATACGCCGGTAATAAGGAAGCACGGGACAGGGTTAATGCTGTCTTGAAGGATAAGGCTGCATTAAAAATAACAGACAATCTGCGGCCTTTACTGGAGAGAGAAAACCTTGGCCCGGCAAGGTTGGAGATCCAGAACCTGTTTTTAGAGCATGTAATGGCACACGCTCCCGGATACAAAAATCTAATGGCATGGACCGATGTTCCCATAATGCCTACACCGGGTGCTGTTGGTGAAATGATGCAGGTAGCGGCAAAAAAAGATGACATTAATGTGGTCGGTGTGGACATTGGTGGAGCAACAACGGATGTGTTCTCGGTTTTTGATGGAGTTTTCAATCGCACTGTAAGCGCCAACCTGGGAATGAGCTATAGCATATCAAACGTTATTGCAGAGACCGGTATTGGAAATATTATGAAGTGGCTTCCCTTTGATATTGATGAAGCGGATATCCGCAACAGAATAAAGAACAAGATGATTCGCCCTACGACTATACCTCAATTACTGGAAGACCTGAAGCTGGAACACGCTATAGCAAGAGAGGCGTTAAGGCTTGCGTTTGAACAGCATAAGGCTCTTGCAGTTGGCCTGAAAGGTGTTCAGAAACAGAGGGAAATATCTGAAACATTTGAGCGTGTTGCAACAGAAGAGACTCTTATCGAAATGAACAAACTCGATCTAATTATCGGTAGTGGTGGTGTTTTGTCTCACGCCCCCAGAAGGTCTCAGGCAATGATGATGATGATTGATGCATTTCAACCTCAAGGCATAACCATGATCGCAGTAGACAGTATTTTTATGATGCCGCACCTTGGAGTGCTTTCCACGATTAACGAAAAGGCGGCAACAGAGGTATTTGAGAAGGATTGCCTGATCTATCTCGGCCCTTGTATCTCTTTAACAAATACCGGAAAACATGGAAGCAAATGCCTTGACTACATAATCACATATTCAAATGAAAATAAAATTGAAGATTCACTCTTACTTGGAGAACTTAAGGTTTTTGACCTGAAAGATGGGGAAAAGGCAGAAGTAGAGATAACACCCGCCAGGCAATTCGACGTGGGTGAAGGCAATGGTAAAAAGATCGTCAAAGAGGTTACTGGCGGAGTAGTTGGCCTCGTTATTGACGCACGAGGCAGGCCACTTGACCTTAAAGTAGGCAAAGGCAGGGAACCCCTTGCAGAAATGCTTTCGATGTGGAATAAGGCCTTTGATGCGTATCCGGAGTGAATCAATATCATTAAATTGAACCGTAGCGGAAACCTTTTTACCCGCCAGTCTATTTGGCGGGCAGGTTTCCATTTCTTTGATTGCAATTTTACTAATGGAAGGCTAAAGCCTTCCGCTGCATAATAACTAATAACAATTAACTTATAACTACATTCGATATGACACATGCATATACGCCCGGTTTAAGGCTGTCGGAAAAAATACAGATAAGGAAAAGCAGAAACCTTCCACTTCCCGGTGATGTCATTGTAAAAAAAGATGATATCGTCAAATCGGGTGATATTGTGGCAAGGACAAATCTGCCGGGCAAGGTTCATTCTGTTAATGTAGTTAACCGTCTTGCAATCTTGCCAGCCGATTTACGCAAGAACATGTTAAAAAAGGAGGGTGAGAGTGTTAAGAAAGATGAACCGATTGCAGAGACCAGTCCATTTATTAAGATGTTCAAGTCCATTTGTCTTTCACCCATAACCGGCAATATTGAAAGTATATCAGACATTACCGGCCAGGTATTATTAAGAGAGCCTCCAAAACCTGTCCAGATCAGTGCGTATATAGATGGCAAGGTAGTGCGAACTGTAGAGAAAGAGGGTGTTGTAATAGAGACGTATGCAACCTTTATTCAAGGTATATTCGGCATAGGAGGTGAGACAACAGGCGAATTGCAGATTGTTGTAGATTCGACGGATGTTATTGTAAAACCTGAAGATTTAAATGAAACTCACAAAGGTAAAATAATAGTCTGTGGTTCGATCATCTATTATGGTGCGATAAAGAAGGCACTGGAAGTTGGCGTAAAAGGAATTGTTGTCGGTGGAATTCGTGATAAGGATATTAACGAATTATTGGGCTATGATTTAGGGGTTGCAATTACAGGATCAGAAGACATTAATATAACACTGATTATTACTGAAGGCTTTGGCCAGATCAGAATGGCACAGAAAACATTTGATATATTAAAGCATAGAGAAGGCTCCATGGCATCTATAAATGGTGCAACCCAGATAAGGGCCGGAGTTGTCAGACCGGAAATTATAATCCCCTATAAAAAAGATGAAACAGAAAAGGCTTCTGAGACTATTGGTGAAGGTGAGTCTCCAACAAATGAAGAATCCGGAGGTATTGCTGTAGGTGATCCAATCCGTATAATCAGGAATCCGCACTTTGGGAAGATCGGCAAGGTCAAAGCCTTACCGAGTGAGCTGAGAACTGTAGAAACAGAAGCAAAGGCCCGGGTATTGGAAGTTGAATTCTCTGATGGACAGACTACCGTTATCCCAAGGGCAAATGTTGAAGCGATAGAGACGTAAAACAAATTATCGCAAATCCCTGGACAAAAGACGCCGAGGACATGGCGCAGAGAACGCTAAGATAATCACAGATTAAAGAATTAAGGAATTGGGAAAGTGTATGAATAAAATTTTTCTTACGTTCATTTTATCTATCTTATTACTACCTTATTCTTCTACATTTGCAGTGGAAGTTGACATGCTCATTCCGCCTTCTGACTTCCAGGCCTTTGACACACCTAATGATGACGGCAAGAGCGTAACACTCAGATGGCCTTCTTCTCCCTCCGAATCTACAGAGGCTGAATACGTCGCATATGCATCTTTGCGTAAGAACGGCCCTTTTACTACCGAGGTACTACGTATAAACTCCAAGACAATGTATGAGGAAGGATCTGATTCTAATTTCCATTATATAGAAATCAAACCCGGAAAATTCTTTAAAAAGGAATCTGATGCTACAGACGGCAAGCCGAGTTACTTTTTCAAACTCGTTATGATGGCAAATCCTGAGAATGTCGCTGTTAAAAATATTGTTTCAGTTACTCCAAAGGGAAATTGGTTTAATTGGAAGAAGTTAAATAACTTTATAATTCTGATAGCCTTTTCAACCCTTGTTTTGTGGTTTATTGAACATGCAAAGAAGAATCCTAATCTCTATCTGAGAAAAATAAGCGGGCTGGATGCCATAGATGATGCACTGGGAAGAGCAACTGAAATGGGCAAGCCTGTATTATATGTGCATGGCCTGAATGGCATGGGTAGCATTTCTACAATTGCAGCCGTAAATATACTTGGAAGGATTGCCATAAGAGTTGCCGAATATGACACAACACTCAAGGTTTCAAACATCGATCCAATCGTTTTATCAGTAAGCCAGGAGGTTGTTAAGGAATCGTATCTGGAAGCCGGAAGACCTGACGCTTATGTGGAAGATAATGTATTTATGGCGGCTTCTGAACAATTTCCTTATGTTGCCGCAGTAAGCGGGATAATGATACGTGAGAAGACTGCTGCAAATTTCTTTATGGGATATTTCTATGCAGAATCTCTTATCCTTGCGGAAACCGGTGCCTCAACCGGTGCCATACAAATTGCAGCAACAGATTCTTATACACAACTCCCCTTCTTTATAACTACATGTGATTATACACTGATCGGCGAAGAACTATATGCCGCCAGTGCATATTTATCCAGGGAGCCATTACTTCTGGGTAGTTTACGTGCACAGGATATTGCCAAGGGGATTATAATAACCACACTCGTAGTAGGTGCAGCACTTGCGACTATTGGCATTGGTTTTATAAGCTTTATTTTTAAGGCAAGTTGATATACTAAAACCGATTTGGTTTTTAGTTTTCTCAAAAACCAAATCTTGGTTGCAGTTATACTCGGGCAAAATAGTTTTCAATTCTTTTCGAAAAACTATTTTGATATGTGTATATCTTAAAATGTAACTGGAGACTGGATGAACTTTTTTAAGAGGACTATACCACTCATAATCGCATTTATAATGGGCATTATGATGGCATTTCAATACTACGTGCCTCATGAAGCGTCTCAATCTCTATTGAAGGTTGTTACTCGATGGGGAATTACGATTGCGGGTTTTGCAGTATTCATTGGTGCGTACAGCTTATTTCACCTTCACTGGAATAAAATTAAGCGAAAAGTTCCCGGATGGGGCTACAGCAATTTCGTTTTCTTCGGGGCAGGAATTACGATTATATTCGGCCTATACAACGGTGGTGAATTCTTCCTGCATGACAAACAGGAAGGGACTATGTTTGACTGGATGTACTTCAATGTACAGGTTCCTGCCGGAGCTACAATGTTTTCCATACTTGCTTTCTTCATGGCATCTGCTGCATACAGGACTTTTAGAGCCAGGACAAGTGAGGCGACTATATTGCTGGTTGCTGCCATTATCGTAATGCTAGGACGTGTACCTGTCGGTGCCTTAATCTGGGAATTTCTCCCCCCTATTGCTGACTGGATTATGTCTGTACCAAATATGGCGGCCAAAAGAGGTATCCTGATTGGTGTATCAATCGGGGCAATTGCGACTTCACTAAGGATAATCTTTGGAATTGAAAGAGCATATCTTGGAGGTGGAGATTAATGGAAAGATTGCTCAAAATAGACAGGCGAATTATCTTTGTGTTTGTTGCTGCCGCAGTAACCATTCCCCTGCTTATTAAATTTGATTTACCTGTAATAGCAACCAAAGAGGTCAGGGGGATATACGACAAGATTGATTCTCTCTCGGAGGGATCACACGTACTTATAGCATTTGATTACGACCCTGCATCAAAAGAGGAGCTTCAACCTATGGCGGTTGCGCTTTTGCATCACTGTTTCAAAAATAATATTAAAGTAATTGGAATGACGCTTAATCCCGGAGGTACCGGTCTGGCAGATAGTGCAATAACCGAAGTTGGAAAAGAATATGGTAGAAAATATAAGGAGGATTACGTCTTCCTTGGATATAAGACCGGTGTAGAGTTAGTTATGATAAACATGGGGGAAAATATCTATTCAGCCTTTCCAAAAGACTTCAAAGGTAATACAACTACAGATATGCCGGCACTCAAGGATGTTCAATCATTACAGGATTTTGATTTTGTAGTAGACCTAGCATCCGGTTCGAGCATTGAGGCATGGATAGCATTTGGGAAGGAAAAATACAACTTTGACCTTGGCGCCGGTTGTACCGCAGTAATAGGTCCTGATATGTATCCTTTTTTACAATCTAAACAAATAGAAGGATTGATGAGTGGATTAAAAGGTGCTGCTGAATATGAAACTCTCATAAACCGAAAATCATCTGCTGTTGCGGGCATGTCTCCGCAGAGTGTAGTACATGTGCTTGTTGTATTTTTCGTTATATTTGGAAATACGTTATACTTTATGACCAGACGAAAGAAATAGAAGATGGATAAAAAAACAGATGTTTCAATCATGACATGGATACTGGTTGCTTTTTGCGTCATAAACATATTCTTCCTGGTAACTGGAAAGTTGGGTTTCGATGCAAAGGGATTGGGCATAATTACGGCTGTTGCACTTACACTTGCCATGTACAGTTTTCTCTATAAAGACAACCCTGTATTTAAAATCGCCGAAAACCTGTTCGTGGGAGTGGCCATGGGGTATTGGATCATTATCACATGGTTTAATATTCTCAAGCCTGATGTCTTTGAACAGTTAATAGTTCCCTTTTTCAAGGATACCGGCAATGCCCCTCAGTATATTGTCATTATTCCTACTTTACTCGGCATCTTTATGCTCTTAAGATTTTCTGATAAACTATCATGGCTCAGCAGATGGTCATTCGCATTTGTTGTCGGTCTGGGTGCAGGCATTACAATACCTAATTTCATACATGCCTTCATCCTGAAGCAGCTCACGTTTGATTCACTGATAGCGGGAAGTCTTCCTGATAGTATAAACAATTTCCTGATACTATTAGGAGTAGTATCAGTGTTAATTTATTTCTTCTTTTCTCTTGAACATAAAGGTGTCATAGGAGGAGTTTCAAGGATAGGTGTGTGGTTCCTGATGATAGCCTTTGGTGCTTCTTTTGGGTTCACTGTGATGGCCAGGATGTCACTCTTGATAGGACGAATACAGTTCCTGATAAGAGACTGGCTTGGGATAATACAGTAAGGAACAGATGGATATTATTTCTTCAGTTTTGAAAGAATACCTAATCTGAGTAATGGTAACATTATCTCATGATGGCCTGTGATAGAATATCCATGTGTGGTTGGACGTTTTACTACATTTGTTTGAGGACGGTAATGTTGAATCATATCCATATTTGCCGTTGTGAAATTTTTAACCTTTCTGCCTAGATTACGCGCAACGGTAATTGCCTTTAAAAAGACCTCCGGCATTATAACAGCAGAACCCACATTGAGCCATACCCCACCCTCAAGTTCAGAAACTACCGAGCACAGTATCTTAAAATCAACATGGCTTGATTCTCCCATATCACTCCCTGATACACCGGGATGCATGTGGATTATGTCTGTACCTATCGCGACATGAACTGTCACGGGTATATTCAGCCGGGCACCAACGGCCAGGATGCTGTACTGCCTGTATTTATTCTTATCCTTTATTATTTTATCTCCAAGCGACCTGCCCAGTCCACGCTCAGGCGTTGATGCAGCAGCTTGAATACCCTCAGCAGTTTCCTTCGCCATGCCAAAACTTCCATCCTTGAGACAGTGAGATACATCTTCAGAGGTCTCCCCTATCAGTGATAATTCATAATCATGTATTGCACCGGAACCGTTCATTGCGACTGCAGTTACAATACCGCGTTTCATCAAATCTATGACAATGGGTGAAAGGCCGCATTTTAATACGTGAGCTCCTAATGCCAAAACTACCTGTCGCTTCTTATTGTGTGCCTTGACTATACTATCGATTAGATTTCTCAGATCATTGACCGCCAGTATCTTTGGCAGAGAATCAATAAACTTATTAAAATCTCTGTACTGAATAGCTTTGCCGAACTGATCTATTTTGACAAGATTCTTTCTCTTTTTTATTGAGTATGTTTTAATCTTTTCCAGGTTTATTGGTTTATGTTCCTTCTTTTGTTTTTTCAAAACTAAAGAACCTCCTGATTACTTAATTATTTACATTTAAGCTTAAAACTCTGTCTATTGCCTCTTCATACAGCTCAATTCCCTTTGTTATCTGTATTTCAATCTTCAGTGATAGAATGTTGAAACCTTTTATATCCATATTTCTTATTTTTACAATATCTTTTTGTGTAACCACAATTGCATCAGCGTTAAGTGATTTTGCTTCAGAAATAATATCAGTTATTTCTTTCCTGTTGTAGTTATGATGATCATGAAACTTTCTGTGCTTTATCAAATCGGCCCCTAGTTCTTTTAAAGTATATGTGAAAGACTCAGGGTTCCCGATTGCTGAGAGACCGTAAATCCTTTTCCCCTTTAACCACTCAGGTCTCTGGACTGAACCATCCCTTAGGTTTTCAATATGCACCGGACTGTGGATCGATTCACAAACAGGAGCATCATTATTTACATAGTTTAATTTTGTGTATATTGATTTTATAGTCTGCTCTTTGGATTGATTACAGTGCGATATTATAAACAGGTCTGCACGTCTAAGGTTTTTGAGCGGTTCCCTGAGACTTCCTCTGGGTATAAGCTTCTCTCCTCCAAACGGGTTAAGCGAGTCTATAACTACAATGTCCAGATCACGCTTTAATTTGAGGTGTTGGAACCCGTCATCAAGCAACAGGCAATCCACACCAGACTCTCTAATTGCTTTTTCTCCGTTTGACACCCTGTCTTTACCGGCTAAAACAGTCACATCCTGAAGATTTTCCCTTAAAATAAGACATTCATCATTAACATTGTCGTTGTTTTCTTGTAAAGAATTGTTGCCTCCATAGCCTCTGCTTAAGATTGCAACCTTCTTGTTCTTTTCAAGAAGACACCTTGCCATGGATTCTACAAGAGGCGTCTTACCTGTACCCCCTGTGGTTATGTTCCCGATACTGATTACCTTTACGGGTAGCCTTGTACTTTTGACTACACCGTTTTTATAAAGAAAATCTCTTGTATTCAGTACTGCTGAATATGGATACGTAAATGCAGAAAGGGTCGATTTGATTAAGGCCGCAATAAAACCTCTTTGCTGCCCGTAAAGGATTGATAAATAATATTCCTTTAACATAAAAGGTTTAAGAGGAGATTATTAAGGGGTTATTTTATTCCAGAGGAACTGACCAGTAAGCATTGTCAAGAAATTGCCTCCAGGATTGATATTTGTTTGAACCCAGCTTTAACTGAATAATAGGGCAATGTTTGGGTTGAACCGGCTTGCGAATCAGCTTCATCCCGGCTTCTACAGGTCTACGGCCACCCTTGTGTTTATTACAATCAGTACATGCACAGACAATATTCTTCCATGTACTTATCCCACCCTGAGTCCTTGGCACAACGTGATCCAGGCTTAATTCGGATGTGGGAAATCTCTTGCCGCAGTACTGACATATATTTTTGTCCCTGGCAAATATATTCTTTCTATTAAATTTAACTCTTGCTTTAGGCAGTTTGTCATATACAACTAACCTGATAATCTTCGGCACTCTGATTTCTATAGAAAATGTCCTGATGCTTTCGTACGGATCCTCATCAGGCAATTCGTATTCTGCTTTGAAGGCAGAAACATCCACCCAGCTTGAAAAATCATAAGAATTGTACTGGCCATTGTCTATTGATACAACTTCAGCACTCTCTTTAAACAATAGCGCAAATGCCCTCTTTACATTTACTATATGAACTGCCGCATAAAACTTGTTCAAAACCAAAACACTGGATTCCAACGCCCTGACATTCTGCATAAAGGCTCCCATATGCTTTAAATTATAAAACGCGTTCAGTTGTTATGAAATACTCTCTGCGATAAGATCTCCCACTTCAGTGGTAGAATATCCCATCTCCCCTGCATTTACTCCCTTAAGTTTGGTGCCCACAACTTTTATTACAGCATCTTCAATAGATTTGGCCGCTTCTTCTTCGCCCAGCTGGTCAAGTAACATTGCACCTGCAAGTATAGCAGCAACCGGATTAATAATATTCTTTCCGGTGTACTTCGGGGCTGATCCGCCAATTGGCTCAAACATGGAAACGCCCTCAGGATTAAGATTACCGCCTGCAGCAATGCCCATCCCACCCTGTATCATTGCGCCAAGATCCGTAATAATATCACCAAACATATTACATGTCACAATAATATCAAACCACTCCGGGTTCTTTACCATCCACATACAGGTGGCATCAACATGGGCATATTCACGCGTTATATCACTATACTCCTCGCCTACCTCATTAAATACCCTCCACCACAGATCATGCGCATAAGTCAGAACATTAGTCTTTGCACAAAGTAGCAGCTTTTTCCTTTTGCCTTTTTTCCTTGTGTATTCAAATGCATAACGTATACAGCGCTCTACCCCCTGCCTCGTATTAATCATCTCCTGTGTCGCAACTTCTTCAGGAGTACCTTTCTTTAAGAACCCCCCTATCCCTGCGTATAGCCCTTCATTATTTTCACGCACAACTACAAAATCAATATCATCAGGCCCTTTATCCTTGAGAGGACAATCAACCCCCGGATACAATTTTACAGGACGTAAATTTATATATTGCTGTAAATCAAACCTCAATCTCAACAGAAGCCCTTTTTCAAGGATACCGGGCTGAACATCAGGGTGACCAATCGCACCAAGAAATATCCCATTACATTGTTTAAGCTCCTCGATTACAGAATCAGATACTACTTCACCGGTCTTTAAATACCTGTCACCACCAAGATCATATTCAATTATCTCATACTTGAAACCCTTCTTCTGGCTTACTGCCTCAAGCACCTTTAATCCTTCCCGAACTACTTCAGGCCCTGTCCCATCACCGGGGATCGTTGCTATTTTATACATTTTAAAATCTTATTCCTTAATAGTGTGATTAAAAAAACTATTTGAATACGTGATACTAACAGTTATTGATACTTTTTCAAAGGGAAAAATATTTTGCAAGTCAGCAATCTCCCTCTCTAGTCTGAGGTGCAAAGTGAGCTAACCTGTAACCATTCCCCAAGGCTATCGAACCCTTTATTATTTCTATTATGAATTCCCTCGCAATTGTGATTGAGCTAACCATGTCGTTTCCTTTTGCCAGTTCGGTGGCTATGGCTGCAGAATATATGCATCCTGTACCGTGAACATTTCCGGTATTTAAACGCTCATCCCTGAAATCTTGAAACGATTTCCCATCATAGAAAACATCAACAACCTCTCTGTCCGAAGTGTCATCTCTGCCATCTTCCTGGCTCATGATGTGCCCACCCTTTATCAATACATTCTCAGCTCCCTGTCCATGTATTGCGCTGGCTGCATCTTTAATATCAGAGAGATTATTGATCTTACGATCTGACAGGACTTCCGCTTCCGGGATATTTGGCGTTACCAGACAGGATAATGGAATCAAGTCAGAACGGAATTTGTTAACACCTTCCAAGGCTAAAAGTCTTTCGCCTTTGTGAGATTTGATTACCGGATCAGCTACTATCTTTTTAAGTTTATGCTTTTTGATCATTTCACATACCGCCTCAACAACCTCCTTGCTAACGAGCATTCCAGTTTTCACCGCATCTGTTCCTATATCTGTAACAACAGCATCTATCTGCTGGCCTACAATTGAAGCCGGAACGGCTAAAACAGAGCTTACTCCGAGGGTGTTCTGTACAGTGATTGCTGTAACTGCACAAGTACCGTAAGCGCCAAGCTTATTTATGGTCTTCAGGTCAGCCTGCACACCTGCCCCGCAACACGAATCCGAACCTGCTATAGTCAAAACTTTATACATTGTATGAGGTTGCTTGTTCTACTGTTTTCTAAAAATAATGACCAGTGGTATCCTTAGTAAGTTACGTTATACATTTAACTTGTAATCTGCAATGACTTTTTGTAAAATCACAATCTAGTATAAAATTTAAATAAATCACAAGCAAAGGAAATATTTTATGGCAAATTTAAACCTATCTAATTTAAGTACACAGGTGAAAGATCGGATGGAACCGTTCTTTAATGAAATACTTCCCACTTATGAGAGTCAAATCAATTCCATATACATAATTGGCAGTGCTGTTACGAGTGACTTTGACGTAAAGGCATCTGACGTCGATTCACTAATAGTACTAAAAGAGAAGAACCTTGATATCTTTGATTTCATAGCACCAATCGGCAAAAAATACGGCAAGAGAGGAATCAGGGCTCCAATAGTAATAACTAATGATTACATACACTCTTCACTTGAGGTATTCCCTATTCAATTTCTAAATATGAAAACAATTAATGCACTCGTATATGGTGACGATGTTCTTAACGGTATCAAGATTGAAAAATCAGATCTACGGCTTGTATGTGAAAGAGAATTAAAGGGTTGGATCCAGAATCTAGGCCAGGCATACATAAAGTCCCTTGGTAATGACCGTATAATAAGAGAACTGTTTGTCAGTTTTCTCTCTTCATATATTCCCATATTCAGGGCCATACTTTACTTATATGATAGAGAATTACCAAAGGAAAGAAATGCCGTACTGGATATGTGTGAAGGTGTTCTGAATATTAAAATGAGTGTCTTTAGAGAATTAGTAACGATTAAGATGGGGAAATACAAACCAACCCACGAAGATTTGAAAAACGATTTCCAGAGAATGTATAACACCCTCGATGATATCGCAAAAGTAATTGATAAATTTCAAGTAGAGCCATGACTTATAAAAAACACCTTGCATTATTCACAATTACCTTAATTACTCTGTTTGCCGCCGCAATAACGGCATTTGCAGCTGCAGATATTCCCGCCCCGAAAATGCATGTTGCCGATCGTGCAAAGATAATAGACAAGAAAACAGAAAGCAGGCTTAATGCTTTCCTGGCAGAACTTGAATCCAAAACAGGTGCTCAGATGGTTGTATTGACTGTCAAGACCACAGGAGGAGTACCTGTCGATCAATTCTCAATTGATTTAGCCAGTGCATGGAAACTTGGTCAGTTTGAACAGAACAACGGTGTACTTATGGTTATTGCCAAGAATGATAGAAAATACAGCATAGAGGTTGGCTCTGGCCTGGAGAGTGTACTTACAAACGATTTTTGTGCTGAAATAGGCAAAGTCCTGTTTGTGCCTAATTTCAGAAATGGTAACTTTAATGAGGGTATCTACCAGGGTTCCGCAGCAATCATAAACAAAATAGCTAAGAATTCCGGTGTTACTGTCTCTGGCGCACCGACAAGAGTACAACTGCCCAGGAGAAGAAGTTCAGGACTTTCATTTTTACCAATTCTCTTAATCTTCATACTACCGATGCTATTGGGCAGAGGAAGAGCACGCGGAAGAGGCCGTTGGGGAGGAATGGGAATGGGAATGGGAGGAATGATGATGATGCCATTTTTGTTTGGAGGCATGGGTGGTTTTGGAGGCCATAGAGGTGGTAGTTCAAGTGGTGGCTTCGGCGGTTTTGGAGGTGGACTCGGTGGAGGCTTCGGAGGCGGCGGTTTCTCAGGCGGTTGGTAATCCCAGTTTATCTATCTGAACATTTTCATATGTCAAAACAGGCCACTCACAAAACAGGACCTTACCAGTCGAGGGGCTGTAGTGACTTGTCCGTAACAAATTTCGTGAGAAGTGCAAGTAGCCAGGTGTGTTCATTTATTTCAAACTCTCTCCTTGAAACCTTTGCCTTTACAAGGGCCATTTCTGATCCTTTGTAAAATTCAACAGACTTGACCGCTACGTAATTTATATCAACATTAACGAAACCGCGAGAACCAAAATTTCCATAAAGATCAACATCTTCAAAATCAAAAGCCTCAACATTTTTTCCCTTTTTTCTTAAGTGGAAAGAAAATGATCCGTAAAATACTAATGATGTTACTTCCTGACGCATACCTACTCTGGAAATCCCGTATCCATCCCCCCTGTTTAGATCCAGCTCCACTCTATCGCTGTCAAAGAAAACATTATAAGATGGTCTTTCCCGATTATATCTGGCCAGGTGAACCTTGGTAATCCTCCTTGGAAATTCACGATTAGTAAAAACTTCACTTGAAATCAAAAGCTTAATTGTCGATTCACGATCAAGAAAGAGCTCATCTTTTTCAATTGACGTATACTTGGAAATGTAAAAGAGCATAGTGTAAAACTGCTCTAGTTTTGACCTGAGAATAGAAACATCAAAAAGCTCTCTCAGTTCCTTATCCATTTTACTGTTTTTCTCTTTGAACAGCTTGACTTTCTCAGTATCTACTAGCGCATACACATCATCTAAAACTTGATTTATACTAAATTCCGTCGACTTTGCAACCGATCGACCTAATCTAGAACCAGATGCGAAAACTGGGATGGTGACCAATAATAATATTAAACATATACAAATAGAATTTCTGAACATTTCTTCAATCTTTTAAATAATGATAACTGGCCATTCAGATGGACAGCTACAAATGTAAATCTTCCCCATCTGCTATAATAATCAAGGTTTATGAGTTTATACAATGGTTTGCATAAATACAATAGTTTTTTTGTTATACATCCAAATACTTAATCCATGATTTAGCAATTAGTGCATGTCCTTCAGGTGATGGATGCACGCCATCCGGCGC
>Ga0208524_1000954_pt1 | contig 14141 bp, 9 predicted proteins | sample ETNtaG_28_FD_185779 | JGI IMG/M metagenome (GOLD analysis project Ga0208524, IMG submission 185779) | Marine microbial and viral communities from oxygen minimum zone, Eastern Pacific Ocean - ETNP201406SV61 (SPAdes) (version 2) | ecosystem: Environmental > Aquatic > Marine > Oceanic ... | reverse complement strand
GAGGCATCCGCTACACCATCTCCATCATCATCGGTGTCCGCGTTATTACCCGTACCATCATCATCGGTGTCCACCGTTTCAGTTGAATCTAACGGGAACGCATCGGCATCGTCCAACACGCCATCATTGTCATCATCAGGATCCAGCGCATCCGCCAAACCATCCTGATCATTATCCGGTGCATCAAGAACAACGATCTCATCGAACAATTCTTCCAAGCCAGTCTCTTCGCTAAACTCCTCTACGCTCTGTTCACCCGAAGCTACCGCCTCAACCGACTCCTGAAGCTCATCCTGAACCGCTTCAGCAATACCCGCAGCCACGTCAGACGTCGGATCCAAATCCTCATCCCCCAGCACCGTGTTCACCGTCGCCACAGACGCGGCAACAGCTTCCACCACCTCATCGTCCCAATCTTCCTCCGGCAACACCTCTGCCAAAGTCTCAGCCATCACCTCCGTCAGCGTCTCCGCATCGGTTAAATCCGCCTCCGCATTCTCCTCAACCAGTTCAACCAGCTGTTCGGCAACCGTTTCAGCTATCAGCAACGATTGGTCTACATCAGCATCAGCGGTATCTGCCGACTCAGCCACGGTCGCTGCCGTCTGCATTACTGCACTGATCTGTTCGTTCGCCCTTTGTACGGCCAGCGCCGCCTCATCGCCTTCTTCGGCCTCTGCCCATGAATCTGTTGTTATTGCTTCTTCAGGCGTACCTTCTAAACCAAAGGCATCAAGCACCATTTGCTTTTCTTCTTCCGTTTCAGCAGATGCAAGCACCGTGGTCAGCGGGGTTACCGCAACAGTGTCAGTTAAATCCTCAGGAACATCACTCACAAGAGCCAAGTTGGGAAGTTCTTGACCGGTGTGCGTATCAGTACCGCCTTGAGCAATCAGCTTGGCCTCACATTCCGGCAAAGGCGTAAAAGGCGCTATCTGAAAGAAACCGTCATCATCCGTCACTCCCGCCGGCTCATCTGCGTCGGCTTCCTTATTACAATTTATATCTACGAATACTTCTGCACCCGCCACGGGCCCATCCACTACGCGGCCTTCAAAGGCGTCAGTAACGGTAATGGTCAAATCGATCGAGGTTGAACTTGAACCATCCGCTGCCGAAAGCGTAACCTCATACACGTTATCGGCATTTGAATCGCTCGGATTCTCAAAGTCGGGAGCAGCCGTAAAATATATCTCTGGACGTAGTTGCCCTACAGATGCCGATTCGCCTTCCGTAAGTGTGAACGCGCCTCCATCAGCTCCAGCCAACTCAAAGCTGATGTCGTCGTTTTCAGGATCGCTTACGACCATCGTCGTAACATAAGTCGTACCTTCCATCAACGACAATGCGCCAGGTTCCGAGACTGTTGGAGCCCAGTTGCCCGACCCACCCGAGCCTCCGCCGCCGCAGCCTGAGACAACAATTACGCCCACTATCGCCACCAACCACCACACTAATCTGATCACCTTAGATGTCCCCCTAAGCTGTGCCTTCTCTTTGAAATTACTTCTAACAAATCGCTCTACGGTGAGCGTACATATGACATAGCCCATTTACAATAACCTTGACCTATATCATGTAGATATAGATCAAAAACGAATCTATGTCAATTCTGAAAAACCAGATCACAATTCCTGAAGAAATAACATTTAACTTACTGATTATATTTAGTTTCTAATACTTATCTATTTCTTCTTCCGGCGAGAACTTGCCGAGGCGAATGTCCTTGTCCTTGACCTTGACCTTGACCTTACCCCTTGAACTAAACCACCAGTAAGATGAGAAAATTGGCCAGGACTCACACGCCATCAGGCAACGGCAGTGGCTTCGAGTTCGATCATGATCTCTGGTTCGAACAGCCTCGTCACGCCAAGCAGCGTACCGACCGGCTTGCACCCATCCTCCGCAAAAATCGGCACGAGTTCCCCGGCCGTTGCCATGAAGGCATCGACGTCCGTGGTGTACATGTTCAATCGCACTATGTTTGTCGGGTCCATCCCGGCAGCCGCCAGCGAATCCTTCAGGTTTGACCAGGCCATACGGAATTGGGCCACAAGATCACCCGCGTGCATCGGCGCACCGTCGGCAGCGTTGGCGGTTTGCCCAGACAGATAGAGCACCCGTGCCCCTCCCGTGACCTCGATTCCCTGATTAAGATTGAAGGCCAGAAGCCATTCGGTCGGATTAATTTCTCGCTTTTCCATGATTCACCTCGTAATCTCTACAAATATTTGAAACCGAGCCACCGCAAAGGTGACACAATCTCACCGAGAAAAATTTTAGGACATGTCAGTTTTTATGCAAGCACACACGTGGTTTACCGTAAGCGTCGCGGCCTGCCTCTTCTCCACACACACGACCCACGCCCAAGAATTCGATCTACTTGAAGCAACCATTGCCCCGACCTTTAAACCGCCTAAGTGATCAACCCAACAGTCTGTAAGCCAGCAGATCAGCACCATTACATTCATTGACCATCTAATGGATCACCACCTTACAGTGTCTTAAATTTGAGTGAACATCAGCCTTTACCATACATAACCGTTCTTCGGAAAATGTGGTTTATATTCCTTATCCTCTGCCTTTCGGCGACACTAGCCAGCCCTATAAACAGTTCATGAAAGGACCCATCATCGACCAATTACTGAGCCGGGATCAAAAAGATTTTGCCGAACTCATGCTTCATCATGCTTCATAAGGTGATTGGTCCCGGAGGGATGGGTGCTATCACGGTCAATAAAGAACTGACTGGACTTGTCCAATCATAGTTCTCACGCCCTAACGGGAAAGTGTCCACTTACGAATGAGCCTACATGGACCGCCCATCACTGACACGCTGCAACCGGACCGTCTACGAGGGTAATTTCACTCGACGACCTACCGAGCGCGGCATTCACCGGATCGGTTAGACGCAAAATAAGCGTTTCTGGATTTTCGTCGTTCGTGTCCGCAACGATATCGATCGAAATGTCGCCTGATGTATCCCCCGCACTAACGGTCAGCGTCCCCGAACTCGTCACGTAGTCCGTGCCCGCCACTGCGGTTACCGCCTCAGTCTGGTACTGCAGGGAGACGTCATCACTCGACGCGCGGCTGAGAGTCACCGGAACTGTAGCCGTTCCATCACTCTCTGCCACCGACACATCTTCGACATACGCGGCTATTCCCGGGGCAACCGCCGTTGAAAACGAACCTTGAATGGTCGTGAATTTCGCATTATTCGCATCATTTATCTCTAACCCATCAAGCACGACTTGAAAAAAATAGTCACCAACAACGAAATGGCCGGATAGATCAATCCCGGCGCTGCCTCCCCCTTCTGTTAAGAAAGACGCAAGCTGAAAGTCGAGCGTTGCTCCAGTTGCGCCACCGCTACCGCTAAACGTGAGAAGTTCGCTGCCAAAATCGTTGTGGGCACCTTCCACGGCCGTACCTCCCTCCGTTATCAGCGTAACGTTAAGGGTCTGTGTTGGCGTCGTGAATTGAACCGCTGTTCCCGAAGATTCCCATTCAACGTTTACCGCGGTCTGAATAACGCGTTCGCCTTGGTCACGAACGGCATCCGACCCGTCATAGAGTTTATAACTCAGCCCGACAGCGCCCGTCGATCCCGCCTCGGGAATGCTGTTAATCGCCAAACGTATTGCCGGCGATTCGCCACCGTCGTCTTCGGGTGACAATAGGAAGTTCAAGTTGTTGACATCGATGGTTCCACCGATCACGTGCGCCGTCAATATCTCATCCGCTACCGTCGGATATAACTTATGCGTGTTCGGACTACCATCGACATAGTCGATCCACGTGATACTTCCTGTCCTCAGCCGAAACCCTTCCGTTTTGATTGGGCAGGCGATCGTTTCGATCCGATTCGAGAGATAGGATTCGATGTCGCTTGACACACTACGCGATGCCGATCCACTTAATGCCGCCGAGATGAGCGTGTCTCCTCGAAATCCGAACAAGTATCTAAGGATCAGGAGGCCATCTGTTAACGCATCGGTTTCGCCATCACCATCAATATCAAGTTCGGCCGCGTTTACTTGCAAATACTCGCGCACAGTTTCTGGCGACGAACGCGACGCGCCAAGGGCAACGGCACCATCAGTAAGGGTAGATCCTGAAAAACCAAACAGATGACGCAAGATCAGCAACCCGTCTGTCAATGCGCCCGTTTCCCCATCTGAATCAATATCCAGGTCGAAATTCTCGGCGTTGCTAAACCAACTAATACCGACAGTCAGTAAAGAGATGACTGCTAATTTTTTTACTTCGATTCTCACGGTCCGTCGCAGTGTCTTAAATTTGAGTGAACATCAGCCTTTATCATACCTAACCGTTCTTCGGAAAATGTGGTTTATATTTCTTATCCTCATCTTTTTCTCGAGATTGCCAACCTTCATGTTCTTGGCAACTGAAAGGCCCTTACTTGTGCCCCGTTTTTTACTAACTTGGAAATAAGGTCTGTTTCTCGTCAGCGAAAGAACGCCCGTCATACACCCTCAGCGTCAACCCAAACTCTTCTTTAAAACGTGTTCGGACAGTCCCTATTTTCATTTGACCAGTCATCGAAAATCCAGCCATGATCGTCTCCTTTTTGGGGAAGTCCGGTTTTAAGTATCGGTATAGTATAGAAACTCAACACTTTCCGCGTCAGTTATATGACCTACAGGTGAAATATATAAGTAAGATTTGATGGCACCACTGGCTGCACGGAGGACTTAAAGGGCTGGTCAGCCGCTAGGGAGGAATACGACGCTACTACATTACATCTTAAGGCATCTGGGTATTCCCTGAACCACACCCCCCGGGGTACCCCCCACTTGTCAGAAGTCTCTCTTAGCAATCAGGTCGATTCTGTCTCATATGCTTTGACGGGATACACATTGTTTCATTGCTACTTTACAGTTCAAAAACTGCTCAAAATGTTTGAGGACGTGTATATATAGGGGGAGGGGGCTATGGCCTCCTGCGTACCCCGGTAGGCTTCGGATTAGAAAAGCTTGGTAGGCTTACGAGAGCCGTGTGAATTATTCGGTACCTAAAGCGGTACCTAAATGGAATATAAAGGGCTATATTGTTTTTAAGATATTGATAATTAAAAGATTTATTAGCTTATATGGCGGAGAGAGAGGGATTTGAACCCTCGATGAGCTTTTAACCCATACTCCCTTAGCAGGGGAGCGCCTTCAGCCACTCGGCCATCTCTCCAATGAATAGTTCCTGGTCTATCTCACCCAAATAAGCTTTTAACGCATACTCCCTTAGCAGCGGTTCGTCGCCAGGAGGAGCGCCTCAGTGACGCAACCGGGTGACCGTTATTGTATTGACTGTCGGATCCTGATATGGATATCGCAGTTAGCAGTTAATAATGGCGCGCCGGGAGGGATTCGAACCCCCGACCCCCTGGTTCGTAGCCAGGCACTCTATCCAACTGAGCTACCGGCGCGAAGAGAACGCGTATTATAGGATGCAACTCAATTCAGTCAACTTCGAATAACTCATTTCGAACAAGTATTACAAATCTCCCCGTGGTGAACAATATATGAAAAAGGCCAACAAACCGTGCATACAGGAATCAAACAAGATTCCGGCGTACTCTGTGAATGGGCTTCTGAAACTGGTACTCAAACGTTGAGTCTATACCAAGCGGATGGAATTATCCCCCTCATAATACCGTTAGGCAGCAGGATCCACTGGGCGTTACCATAGATCTGCTGGGCAATATGAGAAACTAACAAGCAATTAAACGGGATTTATAGCAAGGGCATAAAAAAAGACCATACAATAAAAAAGGGATCTTTCGATCCCCTTTTTATTACAAACTGGATTACATCAATCATCAGTACCATTCTTTTGATCGTCACCTTTCGCCTGAATTCGCCGATATATTTCTTCTCTGTGCACAGCAATTTCCTTCGGTGCATTCACGCCAATTCGTATCTGATTACCCGAGATGCCGAGAATAGTCACTGTCACTTCATCACCAATCATTAATGTCTCTCCGACTCTTCGCGTCAAAATAAGCATTACCTCTCCTTGTCATCTCTTTACTGCGTTAATAGAACAAAACAACCGTTCAATCGTTGATCAAGCTTGATGTACTGTTAAGTATCGTCCAGTCAACTAAAAAATCAAAATCCTGCTTAGTGCGAATCTTAATAACGCCACGAGAAAGCGTCTAACTAATTCCCATTGGTCGAAAGAAGCTTTCGACTCAATGAGATTACAGTCAAATGTCCCTCACCAACCTCCATTTATCCAAACTCCTGGTACCCTTACCCCGGGTTCTACCAATACACCCTGCTCAACGCTATTTCTCCAGCTCAAACGCAGAGTGCAGGGTTCTGACCGCAAGTTCCAGGTATTTCTCCTGGATAACCACCGAGATTTTGATCTCAGAAGTAGAAATCATCTGAATATTAATTGATTCGTTGCCCAGCACCTCAAACATCCGGCTGGCTACACCGGCATGAGAACGCATTCCGACTCCAACCATCGACAATTTCGCAATTCTATTGTCACCTGAGACCTCTCTCGCTTCAATATCTTCTGCTACCGCCTGGAGGATTTTCATGGCCTGATCGTAATCATCCCGACGAACGGTAAAGGTGAAGTCAGTACTCATATCGGCAGCGACGTTCTGCACAATCATATCCACCTCAATATTGGCTTCACTAATTGGTCCAAGAATTCGCCAGGCGATACCCGGCACGTCATTGACGCCCAATACCGTCAACTTCGCTTCATCGCGAGTAAACGCAATACCTGAAATGATAGGCTGTTCCATATTCTCATCCTCGCTGGTAATCAACGTGCCTTCGACATCTTTGAAGGATGAAAGTACACGCATCGGGATCTGGTATTTGCTGGCAAATTCCACGGCTCTGGTGTGCAGGACTTTCGATCCCAGGCTGGCCAGTTCCAGCATTTCTTCAAAAGTAACTCTGGAAAGACATTTTGCACCTTCAACCACTCTTGGATCAGTGGTGAATACCCCTTCTACATCCGTATAGATCTGGCATTCATCGGCCTCCAAAATCGAAGCTAGCGCAACCGCTGTAGTATCTGATCCCCCACGACCCAATGTCGTTATGTTATTGTTTTCATCCACACCCTGAAATCCCGCCACTACCGCAACGCAACCAGTATCAATGTCTGACCGCAGACGAGAAACATCGATATTCAAGATCCGGGCCTTGGTATGTGCTGAGTCAGTGAGAATTCGAACCTGACCACCGGTATAGGACCTTGCCGGACATCCCATGTTTATCAGAGTCATAGACAATAGCGCAGTGGTGACCTGCTCTCCCGTGGACAGCAAGACATCCACTTCTCGATTCACAGCCGGGTCCGAGATACCAACTTCTCTGGCCAGATCATCCAACCTGTCGGTCTCAAGCCCCATTGCAGAGACCACGACAACAACACCATGGCCCTCGGCTCTTGCGGTCAGGATCTTCCTGGCTACATTTTCGATATGACCCAACGACGCAACTGAAGTCCCACCAAATTTCTGCACAAATAGAGACATTGGATGTGTTTACTTCTTCCAGAATTCAAAAGGTGCGTATTAAACAGGAAAGAACATCCGATTAAAACTGTGGATTTTGGGATTTTGCCTTTATTTAAGGTACTTTCTTAAAGCAAAGCCTTAAAGCAAAGCTTCCAAATAACCGCTAACCGACTCCAGTGCCTGAGGCAACGCTGCTGCGTCTGTTCCCCCTGCGCGAGCCATATCAGGTCTGCCACCACCCTTGCCACCGACTTGTGCGGCCACATGATTGACCAGATCACCAGCATTCACCTTATCTGTAAGATCATTTGTCACACCGGCAATCAATGAGACTTTTTCATCTTTTACAGCAGCAAGTACGACAATTCCTGAATTAAGCCTGTTCTTAATCCTGTCCATCGCGTCCGGCAGGGTCTTGGGGTCGCCACCGTCCAATTGATGAACCACTACCCTCACGCCATTGATTTCGACAGCCGAGTCAGCGAGGTCTCGTCCCCCGCCACTGGCGAGCTTCATATTGAGTTGGGAAACCTCTTTTTCCAGTTTCTTGTTTTGCTCCACCAGGTTTTTTAATTTCTCGAGAAAATTCGTTCTGTCGGCACGCAATATATCTGCAGACTCATTGAAGGATTGTTCAAGAGATCCTATCTGCTCCAGTGCTTTGGCACCTGTTGATCCTTCAATACGACGTACGCCGGAAGCAATACCAGATTCACTGGTGATTCTAAACACACCGATGTCTCCGGTTCGATTCGCATGCGTCCCGCCACAGAGCTCAATCGAGAAACCATCACCCATGCTGAGAACCCTGACAGATTCCGAATATTTCTCTCCGAAAAGCGCCATCGCACCTTTTTTCTTCGCCTCTTCGAGCCCCAGAACTTCAGTCTGAATGTCGCTGTTTACTCGGATCTGTTCGTTGACGATTCTTTCGATCGAGCGCCATTCGTCATCAGTTATTGCCTCAAAGTGCGAGAAGTCGAACCTTAGTCTTTCGGAGTCAACCAATGATCCACGTTGATTAACATGATCTCCCAGCACCCGGCGTAGCGCTGCGTGAAGAAGATGTGTGGCGGAATGATTGAGTCGCGTCTTGTCACGAAGCTGATGATCAACCTCGGCAGTGAGAACATCACCTACCTTTATCCCGCCTTCCTGAACCATACCTCTGTGAAGGAAGGCATCACCGCTTTTCACAGTATCCAAAACATCAAAGGTCACTCCGTTCGAGAACAGCTTCCCAGTGTCACCTACCTGACCGCCAGACTCTGCGTAGAACGGCGTGCTTTGCAAAACGATGACCGCCTCATCGCCTGATTCCACCTGGTCAACTGCGGATTCTTCTTTAAAGAGTGCAATCACGCTGGAAGTCCCTGTTACCGCCTCGTAACCCACGAATTCAGTCGCCTGGTCAACTTCGAATGCATCAGGATCGACTGCGCCGAACTTGCTTGCGGCTCGTGCTCGTTCCCGTTGAGCTTCCATTTCTCGATCAAATGCTTCCATATCGATGCTGAGATTTTTCTCCCGGGCGATATCATTAGTTAGATCGGTTGGAAAACCGAAAGTGTCATACAACTTAAAAACAACTTCTCCAGGGATTACATTGCCATCCAGTTCCTTAATGGCTTCTCCCAGGATTTTCATGCCCTGATCAAGGGTCAGCTCAAATTGCTGTTCTTCTTTGAGAAGGATTTTTTCAATCTGAGCCTGGGTCTTTGGCAGGATCGGATAGGCTTCACCCATCTGATCAACCAGATCTGCAACCATCTGATGGAAGAAAGGCCCGGCAGATTGCAACTTGTGTCCATGCCGCAAAGCTCGACGGATTATCCGTCGCATCACATAGCCACGTCCGGCATTGGCCGGCAGCACTCCGTCCGCGATTAGAAACGAGGTTGACCGTATGTGATCGGCTATCACCCTCAGCGAATAGTTGGAATAGTCGAGGCAGTTCAGCAATTCACCGGCTCTGGTAACGAGTGTTTTAAAGAGATCAATGTCGTAGTTGTTATGCTCACCTTGCAGTACAGCAGCCAGGCGCTCAAGCCCCATGCCGGTATCCACGCAGGGCTTAGGCAATGGCGTCAGAGTACCGTCTGCAGATCGGTCAAACTGAGTAAATACGAGGTTCCAGATTTCAACGTACCGGTCGAGATCACCATCGGGAGAACCGGGAGGGCCTCCGGGTACGCTTTCACCATGATCATAGAATATCTCAGAACATGGACCGCAAGGACCCGTGTCACCCATGGTCCAGAAATTGTCATCGCCTCCGAGTCTGGTGACACGATTCTTATCAAAGCCGATTTCATTAACCCAGATATCTTCTGCTTCGTCGTCGTCAATATGTACGGTAATCCACAACTTTTCCGGCGGAAGTTTCAGCACCTCGGTCAAAAACTCCCAGGCGTAATGAATCGCCTCTCGTTTGAAGTAGTCACCAAAACTGAAGTTCCCCAGCATTTCAAAGAAAGTGTGGTGCCTCGCGGTGTAGCCAACGTTATCCAGGTCGTTATGCTTGCCACCCGCTCTTACACATCGCTGACAACTTGCTGCCCTTGTATAGCCACGATCTTCACGGAATGCCAGGGCTTCCTTGAATTGCACCATCCCCGCATTTGTAAACAACAGGGTCGGATCATTGTCAGGCACCAGTGAGGAACTTTCCACAATTGCATGGCCTTTGCTGGCAAAGAAGTCCAGAAATGCCTGACGAAGTTCATGGCTGTCCATTTTGTAATTACTTCAATTAATCAGGGAGCTAAAGATACAGAAAAAACCGTAATTTCTAAACCTAAATGTAGGCCGATGGGACGCCATGAACAGTGGGATTAACTCATATTTTGACTATTACCTGAATCTTCGATATGAGATATGGTCGAACGAAAAGCCCCGCTGTTGAAGAAAACGGACTTGCTTTGCCCTGGTTTTAATATCCTTTGGTGCAAATGTATCAGTCCCGAATCGCTTATCTGAAACTGACCTGGCCAGATCTCGCCAATCAACATCGCAACATTCAAAAGCGTTCGCTATGATTTGATCAGATATCCCTTTGCCATGCAGCTCAGCCTTGATTTTAACAGGACCCTGACCCCGATTTGCCCTCGCCTGAATGAACACATCTGCAAGTCGCTCGTCACTCTGCAAGCCTTCAGCCTGTAATTTCTGTAACTCTTGAATAAGCAAGACTCCGAGGTCAATCTCTACGGAGTCTTCACCATTAGTGGCTGAACCTGAACTCCTGAACAGACCATCAGCCTTCGAAAACCGTCGAGTGAGTTTCGAACAGAGCTCTGAAAAACCATGCTCGCGTCGTGCCAACAAATCCATTGCGGCGCGACGAATATCCGTGGCAGTTATTTCTGACATGTTGGTACTGGCGTCTTAACCAGATATTGGGGTTACATTGTCTTCAACTGAATCTTCTTCATCCATTGAATCTCCCAGTAACTTCACACGAATCTGTTGTTCTATTTCCACGGCAATATGTGGATTCTCCGCCAGGTATTCACACGCATTTTTCTTACCCTGGCCGATTCGATCAGTTTTGTAGCTGTACCAGGCACCTGCTTTATCCACCAGTCCCAGTTGCACACCAAGATCGACGACCTCTCCAAGCCTGAAAATTCCCTTGCCATACATGATTTGGAATTCAGCCTGTTTAAATGGAGGAGAGACTTTGTTCTTGATCACCTTAACTCGTGTTTCGTTGCCAACAACTTCATCGCCATCTTTAATTGAACCGATTCGCCGAATGTCCAAACGAACCGATGAGTAGAACTTTAAGGCGTTACCGCCGGTGGTGGTTTCGGGACTGCCAAACATCACGCCAATCTTCATTCGTATCTGGTTGATGAATATCACCAGGGTATTGGATTGCTTAATGTTTCCCGCCATTTTTCGAAGTGCCTGGCTCATGAGCCTTGCCTGTAATCCCACGTGATGGTCACCCATTTCACCTTCAATCTCTGCCTTGGGTGTCAAGGCCGCAACGGAATCGATAATCACCACATCCACTGCACCGGATCGAACGATGTTGTCACAGATCTCCAACGCCTGTTCGCCTGTGTCCGGCTGAGACACCAGCAAGTCATCTATATTGACACCCAGGTTTTGTGCGTAAAGTGGATCAAGTGCATGTTCAGCATCAATAAACACACAAGTGCCGCCAACTTTCTGGGCTTCGGCAATGATCTGCAGGGTAAGCGTTGTTTTTCCTGACGACTCGGGGCCATATATCTCGACAATCCTGCCCTTGGGTAAACCGCCAATACCCAGTGCCACATCGAGACCTAATGAGCCTGTTGATATTGAAGGTATTTTTTCCTGCGGGGAGTCACCAAGTCTCATCACGGTGCCTTTGCCGAATTGCCGTTCGATCTGGCTCAAAGCTGCGGACAGCGCTTGTGCCTTCTGCGAGTCCTCTTTGGAATTTTCGGATGAATCTTTGTTGTCGAGATCTGCCATATGCTTTCCTTTCCTTGGTTCTTGCTTGGTTCTTGCTTGGTTCTTGCTTGGTTCTTGTGTACGGTTTTCGTGTGGTTTTGTTTGGTTTTCGTGCGTTTCCTATAACCACAACTGGTACAAATCCATTGGAGATTTATACTGTATATTTAACCAGTATTCAACCAATTTCTCTAATTTGTGATTATTTCGATCCATTCCCCTAATGAAACTATGTTGATTTACAGCATTTCGTGTGTCGTTAGTTTCACGTAACATGCCAGACCTCTGGTAACCATTATTCCTATAAACAATATAACTCTCAGCATCGAAGCAAACTTTGTCCAGTCAAAAAGCGTCAAGTCAAAAAGCTCTTAGCCATACACCGATGATGCAACAATATATGAGCATCAAAGCACAGCACGCTGACGAGCTGCTGTTTTACCGAATGGGTGACTTTTACGAACTGTTTTTTGACGACGCAAAACGTGCCGCAGAATTGCTCGATATAACGCTGACAGCCAGAGGATCTTCCGCCGGGCAACCGATTCCCATGTGCGGCGTTCCATTTCATTCCGCCGACGGTTACCTGGCAAAACTGGTCAGAGCAGGCGTTTCGGTAGCGATTTGTGAACAAATCGGTAATCCGTCTGAAGCCAAAGGACCTGTTGAGCGGAAAGTCGTCCGCATTATCACACCGGGCACTCTGACGGATGAGTCTTTGCTTGAGTCCCATCAGGACTGTCTCATCGTCGCCGCATTCCAGGTAGATGGTCTGTTTGGTATCGCCAGTCTTGATCTGGCAAGTGGTCGTTTTGAGGTCATTGAGGTTCATGATGAAGATACATTTATCACTGAGATTTCCCGGCTGAATCCTGCAGAGCTTATCATCGCCAATGAAATCAACTATCCGGAAAACACCCTGCAAAGAGTCGGTCTTAAGAGAAGACCCTTGTGGGAATTCGACCACGGGCAGGCCATCGTCACCCTGACCACGCAATTCAAAACCAGGGATCTGTCAGGCTTTGATTGTGACAACAAGCCTGTTGCTGTTGCTGCAGCAGGTTGTCTGCTGGCTTATGTTCAAGAAACCCAGCGTACCGCGCTGCCTCACATTCAATCCATGACCAGCCTGAACAACGATGAAGCTGTCGCCATTGATGGGGCTTCGCGACGAAACCTGGAATTGGACAGGAACATCTCTGGCGGAAGCGAGAATACCTTGTTCTCGATATTGGACAAAGCCTCAACCGCCATGGGCAGCAGGCTCCTGAATCGATGGATCAACAGACCAATACGTGATCACGATGAACTCAATCACCGACTGGATACGATTGAATATCTCCTCAGTAACTATGGCTTCGAGATACTGCAGGGCTACCTGAAACAAATCGGCGACATCGAGAGAATCCTTGCACGGGTCGCCTTGCGCTCTGCCAGACCCAGAGACCTTGAACGACTTAAGCTGGGTTTACAGGTACTGCCGAATCTCGCCAGTGCTCTGACCGATATGCAGACAGATCTACTGGGTCGGATTTCCAAATACTGCCAACCGTATCCCGAGCTATGCCAACTACTGACCAATGCAATCATTGAAAACCCACCCGTCGTCATTCGCGAAGGAGGCGTTATTGCAGCCGGATATGATGAAGAACTTGACGATCTCCGGGGGATTAGCGAAAACGCGGCAGAGTATCTGGTCCGACTCGAGAACGAGGAGCGACAGGCTACCGGTCTGTCCAGCCTCAAGGTTGGCTACAATCGGGTTCATGGCTACTACATCGAAATATCCCGTAGTCAGTCAGATCAGGCACCGGATCGCTATGTTCGGCGCCAGACGCTCAAAAATGCGGAACGCTTCATCACCCCGGAACTTAAGGAATTCGAAGACAAGGCGCTGAGCAGCAAGGGTCGGGCGCTGGCTCGCGAAAAACAGCTCTACGAGGAATTACTCGACATGCTCCTCGATGATCTTCATGCACTACAGGCTACATCTGCGGCGATTGCCCAGTTGGATGTGATCTGTAACCTTACGGAACGCTCACTGACTCTTTCACTATGCAGGCCAATTCTGACGGAAACTGCCGAGATCAAGATTACCGCAGGTCGACACCTGGTGGTTGAACAGGTTCTTGAGACACCGTTCGTCGCCAATGATCTGGACCTTCACGATAAGCGCAGG
>Ga0208524_1000942_pt1 | contig 14264 bp, 12 predicted proteins | sample ETNtaG_28_FD_185779 | JGI IMG/M metagenome (GOLD analysis project Ga0208524, IMG submission 185779) | Marine microbial and viral communities from oxygen minimum zone, Eastern Pacific Ocean - ETNP201406SV61 (SPAdes) (version 2) | ecosystem: Environmental > Aquatic > Marine > Oceanic ... | reverse complement strand
TGCCTAGCCATTGGTTTCTTACTAAAGCAAAGTCATTTATAAGTTTTTGATAATCAATTACTTCTGTTTCACCGTCAACATATTTTTCGGCTTCTCTACTATTCAATGCTCTATTGTAATGTTCAAAGTATTTTATAAATGCTTTTGATCTTATACGTCTTAATTCTATATTAAGATACTCTAATATTGCTTCAAGTTGTTGTAATTGTGAAAATCTTTGCTCAACAATACCTGGTAAAGAAGCACTTGCTTTCTCAAGACTACCAAATATTTTAATTTCTTTTTTTGCTTGTAATAATTCTGTATCAAAATAATTGATACAATCGGGGATTTTATCTAAATTTCTACTTACTTCGTTATACCAATTCATTATTCCTCACTATTATAATCATCATCTTCTTGGTCCTCAAACACAGTATTAATTGCTTGTTCTAGTTTAAGGTCATATTCTGCAGATGCTTTAATTTCATCTTCATCAACACCTATATCTTCTAAACTTTTTACAAAGTCAATTGCCGCGTCTGATTTAGTTCTTTCTGGTAGATAATGTAGTAGTGAGTTCCATATGCGTTCAATATTTTCGTGAGTCATGTCAGACATTGTTTTTTTCCTTGGGTTCGGTTGTTGTTGATAATTTATCAAAATCTTTCATCAACAGCATTAATTTATCTCCGACCCAGGCTTTTCTGAACTCAATATGCTCTTTCTTAGCACTATCTACGTATTTTAACCTATTTCCTGTTTGTACTAATATACCTTTTTTCTCAAATAAGTCTACTAATCCGCTATAAGGATCCATACCTGTATCCCATGGGATTTTCACTTGTACTGATTCAAATGGTTTTGCAAATCTTGTTTTCATTACTTTACAAGCCGCTCTAATACCTCTAACGTCAGTAATTTTGTTACCTTTTTCGTCTTCTTTTAATTTTAATTTTTTCATTGCAATTACAATACTTGATGCATATATAAAACCTTGTCCTCCTGATATTTTATCATCAGGATTAAACATATCTTGTGATGCGTATGTGTGATTAGTTGCTATAAGGCCAACGTTCCAAGAGCCAAACATATTAACACAGTTTCTTACAAGTGCTGTTAAGGCTTTAGGTTTTCTACCTAGGTCACCTTTCATTTCACCTTTTTCAAACTGATCAACATCTGTTGGTGTTAATAACATACCCAAACTATCAATTACAATTAATACTTTAGGTGCGTTTTCTTTATCGTCGGCATGTTCATCTTTATAACCTTTCATAAAGTCTGAAACTGTTCTTGCAACATCGTCTACCATAGACAAACTTAATTTTAAAAGTTTTTTTTCGTCAGTATCTACGCCAAGTGCTTCAAGCCATGATTGATCTAATGCATTTTCAGAGTCAATTAGTATTACATAGATGCCTTGTTCTTGTGCATTACGTACTAAATTGCCCGATGCTACAAATGATTTACCTGAACCAGACTCACCTGCAAGTACAGTTACTTTGCCTAGTGGAACACCTTTGTTAAAGTCACCACTTATTAAATAATTTAACGCATAATTTCCTGTAGAAATCCAGTCAGTGGGATCACTAAATCCTATGCCAAGTCCTTGAATTGATTTAGTAATACTTTTTCTAAATTTTGTTACGTCAAATGGTTTTGTCATTTTTTATAACAAAATCCAAAGAATAACCAATACAATTAATACCCAAGCGGGTACTTGTTTATATAATATCCAATCTATAATTTTTTTAATTTCTGTTTTCATAATATCCTTATTATAATACACAAGGCCTTAACTGTCAACAGTAATAAGGCCTTGGTAATGTCAGATTATTTTGCTTGTCTTGATCTAATCAACTTCAAGATGTCCTCTGCTCTTTTAGCACTATCTCCACTTGGTTGTGCTGTTGGCGCCGGTTGTGTTGCTGGAGCAGTTTCTTTTACTTCAGCATTTACTGGATTAGCAGTCTTTTCAACTGGTACAGGTCTACTTGCTGTCGGTACAGACACTTGTCTAGCACCTATGCCTGCAGGTCTATAATATTGCCCATACTTCTCAAGATCATAAGATTCTCCTTCAACAGATTTTTCAAATAATTCCTTAATTATTTTAACTTCTGCATCTGATGGTTCTTTTGGTCTATAGTCTGATAAATTATGTAAGCCAAATTTATCAATATTTGCTCTTTCCGTTTCGTCTAGAGCACGTTCTCTTCTTGACCATTTTGATGTTGAGTAGTCAGCGTATCCACCTTTAGTTGTTTTATTAATTCTAAAGTCAACACCTTTTACATAATCAGTTGGTAACTCTTCCATTTCTGGATCAAGTAATGCCGATCTAATAATGTTAAAAATTTGAGGTCCAATAATAAATCTTCTAACTGGATTCTCTGGTACTGTATCTTCGTTTAACGGATTAGTTACAACAAAACCTTGGAAAATATAACTTTTCTTTTTCCAATATTTTCTGCCCATGTCTTCCATGCTTTTATCTCTAAACCATGGTCTAACTTCAGTTAGTACTGGACAAGTTTTGCCGTACATCTCCATACACGGTACTTGTACCTGGATTGGTCGAGAGTCAGTTTGACCTTTAATACCTGCAAAAGGTAGTTTGATCATGTTTCTCTCTGTCCAGAAAAAAGTATTACCTTGATCTTTGTCGGGTAAGAATCTAACGACTGCTTCTGAGCCTTCGTTTATATTCCAGTGTGGATAGATGGCGTTGTCTCCGCCTGTTGATGAAGTGGAGCGATTCACTTCTTGAGATTTTAACTTCGCTCTTATTTCAGCCAATGTAGCCATAATGTAAGCCTCCTTGTGTGCCTATGTTTGTTGTTTGCCTAAATGTATATTAGACATATAGTACATAATATACAACTATATTTATCTATTGTCTACTACTATTATTGGAAAAGTGTTATTGTTGGTAATTTGCTAGTTGAGATATTCTTTCAACTTCGCCTTCAATGCCTGCGATGTTTTGTGAGTGGTCTTCTGCTTTGGCTTTAATTGATTCTACTATGCTAGTTCTAGATTCTTTTAATTTATCTGCATTAAAATTTTCAATTGCAGTTTTAATTGCAGTAGTTTTGTCACCACCTTCTTTTAAATGTTGTTCAATAAAAGGTTTAATATCTTCAAATTTTGTTCCTTCAGCAGATTCCCAATCATATTTGCTCATTATATGACTTACATATTCTTCAAAGTCTTCTGAATCCATGTACTCTTGCCAAGTTTTAAATTGTGCTTGTAAATCTTTACTGTCGTTCCACATATCTTGAGCCACCTGTGCTCTGTCATCTTGCATATCTGACATACTTTCTTTGGGATTAATTGTATCGTCAACCCAATCTTCAAATTCTGCTGTTTCACCTTTTGGTTTGCCTTTAATATCTTTTTTAGGATTAAATTCTGCTGGATCAATTTCTTCAGAAGCTTTGTCGTATTTTGCTACTAATGCTTTAGCAATATCTCTATTTTTATTAGCATCTGGATCTTCAGGATCAAAAGGCATTCCAGTTTTGCTCATTTGATCTGCTACTCTAGAAGCAAAGTTTGCTACTCTGTCCTCGTCGGGAGTTTTTGTTAGCATTCTAGACGCAATATCTGAAAGTGTTGTCATAATTCTTGCATCTTCTGGTGACGCTTTTGGAACGTTAAATTTTTTCTCATCAGGCATATTTTTGTTAAGCATTATTTTGCTGTCTGGATTTGCTAAAAACTGTTTAACAATCATTGCGTGGTCAACTGCTGGCTCAACTGGAGCATCAATTGGTTCGTCACCTGGATCTAATTCTGTTACATTTTCAGATTCAGGATATGTTATAGGTTCGTTGATTTTCATTCCTAATGCTCCGCCATAATGTTTTTTTGCAAGTTCTAACCAAATTTTTCCATTGATGCCTTCTGCTTGTAAAATGTCAGCATAATGTTGTGTGTTTGCATCAATCTTGTTTATAATTCTTTCTATTTGCTCATGGTCTGGTTTTTGTCCTGTTTTTTCATAATAATCCTCTAATATACCGCTCAAGTCTTCAGCATAATTTCCGTCTCCTTGTCCTTCATCTTCGCCAGGACCTTCATGCCACCTTACTGCCAGCATATATGCCTTTTCAAGATCGTCTCTGTTGCTATCTTCTGTTACTGGTTCTTCTTTAGTGATTTGGTCTTTGTTTTCATCCCAAATCATTGCAAGTGTTTCTTGTTTAGTTTCCATTGAAAATTCTAAGTAACTCAAGTCTTTAATGTGCATAACTTCATTAGTTTCTCTGTTGTGAAGTGTTATGTTAGTGGTAGTGCCCATTGGCCCATCGCCTGATCCACGTTCTGCTTTGTATCCATACGTGCCATCTTCAGGGTATTCAAAACCTTCTTTACCGCCTTCGTCTCTAGCAACTTTCATTGCCGCGATTGCTCTTTCATCACCGTCGTCTTCTTTAGGTGCTTCTAGTTCACTCATAATTTTGTTAATAAGCGGAAGTGCATCTTCAACTCTGTTGTCTAAATTTTTCATTGTAAATTTTTCTCTTAATTTAGCAATAGTTTCGTCGTCTAAAACAATTTCTTCTGATGTTTTAAAGTCTTTAGATGCCGCTTCGTAATGAGGTTGTTTTGATATGTTTCGTATATACTCTCTTAAATTTTCTAATTGTAATTTTGTTTTTTCTATAATATCACCTGCATTATCGTTTAATTGATCTTTATGAGAAACGTATCTTGAAAATGAATTTAATTTTGCAATATCTTCTGATGTTTTAACAATGTGTTCGCCAAATTCATCATGTGGTCTTCCACCGTTAGCAACGTGTCTTTGCATAGCTCTTGCACCTGCTAGGTGTGTTAATGGATACTTAAATCTTTCACCGTCTTCGTTTTCAATGTATAATGATTCAATATGTCTTGATCTAGAGCCAGGGATTTCTTCATCTACTTTGCCTGAGTGTCTAACTATTAATCTTGTTTTTTCTAAGTCTTCGTATGATCTTCTTGCTGTTCCTGTTAAACTTTCTTTGACATCAACACCTGCTAATTTTGTAATTCTGTTTAGTTCTTCCGACATTTCATCAGTATTTACCGTTTTGTTCGTATCTGCGATATTTTGATAATCTTGCTTCGTTAAGTTCGATTTAGTAATATCTCTTACATCAAATGTAAGTTGATGCTCCACAGCAAAGTCTTTTAGTTCTTTTAAAAACGCATACCATTCGTCTCTGCTATCTTCGTCAATTTTGTCTACTAAATTACGGTTGTAAAATACTTTCATATTCTCACCGTCTGCCAACGATACGCTTACTGCTCCATATGTATCAGCATCTTCTTTAAATTCAAATTCAAAAAATGTGGCTAAAGCAGGATCAGCAGTAGGAACACCATTTTCATCTCCTATTTGTACGTTTGAAAATTGTGATCTAATCTTGTTAAACAAATCTTGTGACGTTTTTGGGTTCATATAGTATATTTATAGTATTCTTATCCGTATAAGTTTGCAAATATAGGCATAGGCGCTGTCCATTCCGATGTTCTATCTGTCCATTTTTCAAAAATTTTAGGATCAAAATCTGCCAATACTTTCATCATACGTGTCATTAATAAACAAGCACTAACTAGATCGTCATGTTGTCCTGGTTTTGCCTTATAACTCATACCAGTTGCAACAAAGTCTTTTAACTCAGATATTAATAATTTCGAACAAATTTTCATTTTGCCACTTTCAACAAGTTCTTTAAATTTAGTACAAGCATCAATTTTAAATTTAGCAGTAGTATTAAAACCTCTTCTAAATTTTCTTCTATGTCCCTTTCTTATAGGTTCTGATAAAAACATACCCATAATGTTTTCTTCACCAATATCCATTACTCTCATTAATGCCGCTTCACCAATAGTATTGTTTTCCATTGAATAAAATATTTGTGGTGTTGCAGTCGAATCTTTTTCTATTATAGTATCGTGGATATGCTTATTAATTCCTTGTAATATTCTAACTTGTTGGTTCATTGGTGTTGTATTATGTTGCCATTCTGCTACTTGATCAAATGTAGGTAATTCAAACACTTGTATAGCCGCATAATCTCCTCCTGTACCCATAGCAGGATCTAATGAGGTCATGTATGTCATACCAGGTGTAGGCCTTTTAAACCAACGTACTTGTCCTGTTTTTTCTATTGGCAATATACCTTCCATTTCTGCCAATGCTATAGAGTTAATTAATGTTTCATCAAATATTATAAATTCACATTCGTGTTCCCGTCTAAATCTTTCTTCACCTATTCTAGCTTTTTCTGTATTTGCCCATTCGTCATCTCTGTCAGGGTGTTCTGACCAGTGAGCTTTCATGGCGTAGAAACCGTTAGTTCCTACAATTTGATCATTGCCATATTCGTCAAATTTTTTATTTGCTTCCTTCCAAATTAACGCAAATTGATCTTCGTCACTATTTGGAGTTGATGTAATCATACATTTACCTCCAGTTGATAGTGTAGGAGATAGTGAAGTCCAAAACTCTTTTGCTTTATCAGGCGGTTGCACGAAAGCAAACTCATCACAATATATCATTGTTAAGGACATACCCCGTCCAGTATTTTCAGTTGTAGTAGTTGCCATTATTTTTGAGCCATTATCAAATTCTATAGAGTTTCTATTATATTGTGTTACACCTGCTTTAATCCATGCTGGCAACATTTCATATGCAAATCTTACACGTGACATAATATCAGATGCACCTGCGTATTTGTGTGCCGCAATTAATATTGATGAATCTGGATGAAACATAGCATACCATATAATGTATCCAGCGGCGCAAGTTGTTTTACCTGTTTGTCGTGGTAGCATTGATACAGAAAATCTGTGTGAATTATATGATTCAATTAATCTTTTTTGAAAAGGATAAGGATGAAATGCCATTTCTCCTTTAGTTGGATGTTGTATTCTCATAAATGTTTCCATGAAAAACAACGGTCCTGTTTTAGGATCCATACACTTCTCAAGTTGTAAAACTTGTTCTTTAGTATATTTGTGTTTCTTATGAGCACGTTTAATTTGCTCTGAATCTAATGATACATACGCCATAGTAACACTATTTAATACTATTAATATGTTAAGAAAACTAACTGTTTATATCTAGATTTGTTAGGTTAACTGCACAAGGACCTTTTGCCGCTACATCAACATCAAATGTTATTTTTTGACCTTCTTTTAGGCCGTTCATACCAGCTAATCTAACTGCTGATATATGAACAAATACATCTTTTTCTTTGTCGTCTCTAGCGATAAAACCAAAACCTTTAGTTTCGTTAAACCATTTTACTTTACCGTTTATACTCATATTTTTTGATTGTTTTTATTTTTTGTCAGCGATTGCTTTTTTCATTGGTTCTTTTTTATCGCCATCTTTATCCATATCTAAAAAGTCTGGTTTTGCTTTTGCTTCAGCAACTTTTGCCGCTTCTTTATATGATTTTTTCCAGCCTTCGTATTGATTTCTTAAGCTATTGGTTAAATCCTCTTCGCTAATTTTATCTTCTACTGTTTCGTACTTACTAGCAAGTGGATTGTCACCTGGATATTCTTTCCTTACTTGTTGTTTTTGTTTGTTTAAACCACCTGAATGAACATTAACTAGTGTGTCAACATCTGATACTTTTTCTTCTGGTTCGTTTGCAAAAGTTTCTTCTGCTTTTTCTTCATCTGGTGCAGTAACAACGCCTCTCATTTTAGCCATTGCATTTGAACCAACTTCGTCGTCGCCAGCACAAACGTTACAATCTTGTGGTGCATGGTCTTGTTGTCCATCACCATCGTGATCGTGATCTGCATCGTTATCTGCTGTTGGTTCTTCAGCACCAATCATATCAGGTGTTACTTGTTGTACACCTGCTAATTTTAACATTTGCATTAACATACCTGCTTCTTCTGGGGAATCAGCAGTCATTGTTATTGCTTCTTTAACTGGTTTTTTACTTTCGTTTACTGGTTTTTTATCTTCTGTTGTCATTGCTTCTGTATTTAGTTCGTTTGATTCGGCTTGGTCTGGATCTAATTCCTGTGATTTATATTCATCTACTGCTTTTAATAAAGCATCTTGGTCTAATCTGTTTAAAACACCAGACACCATATATGCTTGGTCTCTACTAAAATTAATATCTAATTTTGAACCCATATTTAAAAATGCTTTGGTTCCTATAGGTAGTCCTTGGCCAATTGTTTTTTCATCTATGTTTGGGTTGGTTGCTTGTGCTGGTGCGTCCATATTCATTTGTGTATCTACATCATGTGGAACTTCATCAGGCTCTGGCATTTCGTCTTTAGCAGAACCGTCATCGTCAAATTTATCATTAACTATTTGCATAGCAGTTTCAATTTCGTATGATTTTGGAAAAGGCGCTTTTGCCATTTCCATATCCATTGCTTTTAATACATCTTCTTTTGGCATTTTTAAGTTGCCATCATCTGTAACATAATCACCTACAACTTCTTGTGCACCAATGTGTATGTCTGATATACCACCTTCTGAAATTAATTTTGCTTTTTGGATTACGTCAATCATTTCCATAATGTTATTTCCTCTTTGGGTCTGGATGTGGATTAGTAGATTTTGTTAAAGGTGAATCTGCCGGTGCATCATCTTTAGTTGTTACGCCTTTTATATCATCAGCGGCTTTACCACCATCTATTTTATGCGGTTCTGCTTCTCTGTCTTTTAATAATTCTTTTAACAAACTCATGTTTGCATTCGTAGAATGAAAATCTTCTGCATTTACTTCAGGTGCATCTTTATATTCAATATCTTGTAGTTTGTTTTTGTATTCTGATTTACCTGCAACTGCCATTTGCTCTTGATATTCTTCTGTTGGTTCACCTGGCTTTCTTACAACAATCATTGCTGGAGAAATGTTCATATAATCTGCTAGATATTCTTGCATTTCTCTAACTGCTGATGGGTAGCCTGTTGTTACATCAAATATTGTTACAGATTCATTACTTAATGCTGGAAAATCTAATGGAAGTGATTGTATTGGCGTTTTCTTGCCAGCTGACATTTTAGCAACTTCAAATTTTTGAAGACACGTTTCCATACGTGTTGCAAAATCTTTGTCAATATCGCCTGCTACCTTAATTTTGTAGTCATATGATTTAGCCGCTTCAGTAAGATACTTTGTAAATGTGCTCATATGCAATATTTAGTCTTTTTTAAGTAACTTCTTCATTAACTCATTACGGTCTGATATCACAAAACCGTCACTTTCTTCAACAGGTCCTAGGTCATCTTTGCCTGTTTTATCTATTTTAAGCTTCTTAAGTTGTAATTCCACCATTTTAAGTTTTTTGTCTATTTTAGAGCCTTTGGCATCTATGGCATTACGTAACATAGTACTTGCAACTTCAAAAATACGCCCAGAATAACGTGAATCTACGTTCATACCTAAGTCCATTAAAGTTTTATAACTTTCTTCAGCTTCAATAGCCAGTTTATCTAACTCTAAATCTGATAAATCTCCAAGGCCTTTTACTTGGGGTAACGAAGCCGCAATTTTATCAAATTCAGCATATGTTTTTTCTAAATTTTTTGCAGTTTGTGGATCTAAATTTTTAGTTGAAACACCGTTTGTAGTTTCTTTAGTTATTTTTTCTTGTTCTTTTTTATCTACTTGATCAAACGTTTTTTTGACATTTGGTAAATTTAAAATTTCTTCTAATTTCTTTGTCATTGTTTTATTTACTTACGTTTACCGTTATGAAATAATTGTTCTTCTGATACCACTCTAAATCTAATTTTATTTTGTTTTGCATAGGCGTTTGCCGCTTCCCACTTTGCTTGATTTAGAATTACTTGTTTTTTCTTACCCATACTTTTTCCTGCCATTTCCATAGTAATTTGTGACATAGGTTTTACTTCAATTAGTTCTGCATGTTTACGTCCATTTTTATCATTATAAACAACAAAAAAATCAGGAACGTAAATTGTATATTTTCCTGTGAAAGGATGTCTATAAGGTATTTTAATTGACTCACTTGCCCACTTGTACACGTTAGGATGTTCATCGCACAATCTCATAAAAGAGTGTTCCCAACTTGATCTGTATGTTGGTGTTTTTAATCCAACATATTTTTCTTGGTTTTTAGGATGATATTTTCCTTTAGCGAATCTTGGTAACATTAGTCTATTATATTTCTAGACACAGTTTCCTTTGTAGTAAGAGTTTGTCTCACACCTAACCTACTGGATTTGTATCTATTTGCGTTTAGTACAATGGTTATTAATTCGGAAAGTTGAGCCTCTGATGCATAAGTTAATTTGTCAAGTATTTCTTGTGGTTTTATACTATCAATTTTTGCTTGAGATAAAATTACATAAGCAGTTGATTCTGCCGCAGTTCGCTGAAAGCCTCTTTTAACAAAAAAAGCTATAGTTGCATCATATTCACCAACATTGAATTGATATTCTTCTTGATAATTTGTTGTTGTCAGTTTTTCAATTGTTTTATCTAAATTATCTTTTTCTTTTGGTGGTAAGTTTGTATAAAATTCTGCCATTATAATCCTGCCTTTTCAGTTACTATGCTTACGTTTTGTGTTTCTCTGCTAATTTTTATATACCCTTCAGTAACAAGTTTTCTTATATCAGTAATTGCTTTGTTTCTGTAAACTGTTTTAGTTGTGTCTGGTGAGGCATTATATTCAATGTTAGATTCAGCAATGGTTAGTCCTTTTCTAGACCCAATATCTTTATAATATATGCCTGCCGCTATTTCATTTAAAATATTATTATTTGTTGTAATAAGATTGTATGATTCGTCTGCATTAAGGAAATCTTTTGTATTTGTTGAAGTATTTGATAAGGCAGTGCTATTTTGTCTTTTTTTATTATCAACAATACCTTTAGCAGTTGCTATTGTAACACCACCTGCTACAGCCGCTCCTATGGAAAATGCTCCAACTGGATTTGAAATTGTACCTGCTTGTTTGCCAACTTCTAAAATACCTTTTTTTGCAATACCTTTTAGCTCTGCTTTAACATCTCTTTTCTTCATTTTTTTAGCATTGTTGTATGTGTTTGATGCACCTAATATTGCACCTAGAATATTTCCACTTTGTATATTTCCAATTACTGAGCCTATACCATCAACAACACCCCCTGGACCAAAAATACTATTTGTTCCGCCACCTAATACAGTCAATGGAGACGGTTCATGATCGTAATGTATTGTTGCAAAACCTGGCACGTTATTTTTATTAATAATTCCTGATTTGTATACTACAGTTTCATAAAAAATTTGCATTGTGTTTGATAATATACCAGCACCATCTGCTTGATCTAAATTGTCGTGAGCAAAAGAGCCAATTACAGGGTTTACAAGAGTCATTGATGTAAATCTTTGTTTGTGCAATACAAAAATTTCAATGCCTTTAAGAAAAGGTTTTTTTCTTTGTACTGGTGTATCTAAACCATATTTTGTATTAGTATAATTTTCTTTAGAATCATAATAACTGTCTTTTTGATTTGATATTTGTAAGTCAGAATTTACAGAAACAGAATCTGCAATATAATATTCATAATATTTTTTCCAAAAAGCGTTTACTGTGTCTGCATGATCGTCGTGAAAAACTATGTTTACTGGTTCATATTGTATACGTGTGGCCAAATACATTTTTTTATTGTATTGAATTTTTTCTTCCAGGTTCATTCCGTATCTCGGAAGATCACAAGACTTGACCAGCATATTAAGTTCATGTCTTTCATTGGATGCAAATTTTGTAATGTGGAGTTCTTCATCTAAGTTGAAAACCACATGAAACAGAAATTTCTGTTTTGGCATCAACTTATAATTGTCATCTAGGTATAATCGTGATGCGTGTCTAAAGTCTTTCATTCCTGGTAGGTTGTTTTGGAACGCTTGTAAGTAATGGTTAATCTTTGGCATACTGTTATTTATAGCCACAAAAAAAGCGCCTATAAAGACGCTTTTCCTGTATTATAAATGTTACTCTAAATTTGATTAACCACCGCCTGTACTTAATGTACCAATAGTTCTTGCTACTGCTGTACCAATTCCTGTACCTTGTGGTGTTTGTATACAGTTATCATATCTTATTAACATAGTGATAGTTGATGGTTCTGATACGTTGTATGCTAGTGTGTTGTAGTTAACGTTTTCAACATATGCACCATATAATTCAAATGTTTCTAATACATTTGGTGCACTTGCTCCGTTACCACCGTCAAGCATTTCAATTCTTGCAACAAATTTGTAATCAATACCCGATGCCGCTGATGCTTGTTCAAAGAAATCGAATTGTTTTTGAATCTGTTCACCAACTAGTTTAGTAACTGAGTTGTTAACGTCATCTCTTAAAGTGACTGTAATTGGTTCCCAAGTATGTTTACCTGCAACATATACTCTTGAGTTGTAAACATCTAATGTTACTTGATCAAACGTTAAGTTTGGTCTTGTAATATCCATTACTTGTTTTGTTAATTCTGATCTTGGTGTTGATACTCCAAAATTTTCAAGGATTGCTCTAAAACGATATTGTAGTTTTGGCATCAATAAGCCTTGTGATGCTGAACTTTGATCGTTTGCTAAAGGTACTGTAAATTTTGATAATGTTGATATTGCCATGTGTTTCTCCTATTTATCCAAAAATTAGTTCCCTAATTTTGCTATTTCTCCTGTATTTTTAATTCTTAACGGTATGTAAATGAATTCAACCGATTTAACTGGTTCAACTGCTATATCCACATACAGTTCATTTCTGTCTATTCTAGTAGGTGTGTTGTTTGTATCATCACAAACTACTAAGAAGTCATATAATGCTCTTTGTCCAACTAGTTCTAACAAAAACGATTCAATTGCTTGTTTAATTTCGTTTCTTGTTAGTTCATCGTTTGGTTCAAAAATAAATGGTTTAGCAACTGCATCTAATTGTGTTCTTAAGTAGACTGCTAGTCTTGAAACATTGATTCTATCTAATGCCGAAGTTCCTGATACTTTAGTTAAGTTACCAAAGTTAACAATTCCTGCACCTGAGAAGAAAGTAATTGGATTAATTTTAACTGTATGCATCGTATCTCTCACTGATTCTGTTACAGATATTGTTTTGAATTCACCTTCACTTGTGTCAATATAACCAACTGCTGTTGCATTGTCTACAACACCACGTCTTGTACCAGCTGGTGCAAACCATGGATATGCCACGTTGTCATTATTTGCTAGTGTTCTTAACATCATGTGACTTGGTGGAACAATAATTGTTGCACCTGAATTGTCAGTTGTTTGTCCTGATGGATAAAATACGCCTAGATAATCACTTGCACTTACTAATCCGTCTTCACCGTTATCAGATGCCGCCGCTGAGTTATTTGCCCAATCTTGGATTGCTGTTGCTGTACCAACTAATCTAAATGGTGAATCACCAATTATAAATGCTGTATTATTTCTATCAGTATTTAAACTAATCATATTAGCAATAACTTCTGAATAACCCGGACAAGCAATTACGTTAAAACCTCGTTGGTCTTCTCTTATTGCTTGGTTAGTGTCTATCTCAGATTTTAATTGTTGTACAACAGTTTTTCTTTGTGCTTTTCTTCCAAAAGTTCCTGAACCATCAGCATTGTTACCTGATTTAGTAACCCATCTGTCTGGATAGTAACCTGCAACTGATTCGTTGCTGTATCTAATGTTACCAAGGCCAGCTGATCCTGAACTTGGATATTTTGCTGTTGTAATATAACTGTTATTGTATTCTTTAACATTGTATCCAGAACGTCTAGTGTTCCATAACAACATACCTTGTGGGTAGTTTGTTGGATCTGGTGCATCTGGATCTAAGAAGTTATCACTTAAAAGATCTTTAATTGAACTTGCCGAACCAGCTTGTGTGTTTCCATCCGCTCCTTTTTCTGTTGATATTTGCCATCTTGCATCTGCAAATAAAATACCGTCTTCTGTTGTTTGGTCTGCTTTGTCAACTAATTCCCAAGCCGCACCAGTTGTAGTAACTGCTACCTGGTTTGCTGTGTTAGTTGAACTTAATGTTGCTGTAGTATTATATTTGTAAAGTTTTGGATAGTTTTCTAAATCACTTGTATCAACCCATAAGTCTTTGTTAACAAGCGGAGTACCATCTGATTGCGTAGTTGGTGCTGTTGCTGAAAATTGTGGGCCATTTGGATCAGATGTTGAGTTAACATCTACATAACCTCTCCAAGTTGTTCCATTATGTTCTAAAATGTCTGCTGAATCAATGTTTGTATCATACCATAATGTACCATATGC
>Ga0208524_1000925_pt1 | contig 14431 bp, 8 predicted proteins | sample ETNtaG_28_FD_185779 | JGI IMG/M metagenome (GOLD analysis project Ga0208524, IMG submission 185779) | Marine microbial and viral communities from oxygen minimum zone, Eastern Pacific Ocean - ETNP201406SV61 (SPAdes) (version 2) | ecosystem: Environmental > Aquatic > Marine > Oceanic ... | reverse complement strand
TTGCGCAGGCAGCCGGAGTGAAGGCCATGGATGTCAGTATGGATGCGTATATAGAAGATTTCAGAAAGAAACGTGACTTTGTTTGTGACGGCCTTAAAGAACGCTACGAATTAACCAGGCCTGATGGCGCCTTCTATATCTTTCCTCAAGTACCATGGGGTACTGATGAGGAATTCGTCACTGAGGCAATAAAACACGATTTGCTAATCATACCCGGCAGCGTGTTTTCTGAAAAGAAAACTCATTTCAGGGTATCTTATGCCGCTTCGTTAGAGACCCTGGAGAGAGGGGTTGAAATACTAAACTCCCTGGTCTAGTCTGACAGAAATCTTCATTTTAAGTCTTTGAAAACCAGGTTTTACGCCCGAATGCCCGCCTGACCTGCCCCCCAAAAAACTGATCCAGTTGTAAAGTTAGTATTACACTATATAATTGGGTTAAGAAAGGGGGAAATCATGCCACAAAAGCGATACAAACCAGAGCAAATAATTAATAAGCTTCGAGAAGCAGAATTAGCATTCTGATGTATATGTTTTGGAAGGTAAAGAACTGTCCATTTCCGTCAGCATCGGTATCAGTATTTATCCCGAAGATAGTTTTGACATAGATATTCTGATTAATAAGGCTGATGTGGCAATGTACAATGCCAAGGAGCATGGTGGAAATAACTATAAATTCTTTATTTCGGAATAAATAAAACGTCTCAACTCAGGCCTGACTGTCCTCATATAATGGAGACATTTCTCTCAGTCTTTTTATTATAGGAGGGAGTGTTTCTAATACATACTCAATGTGTTCTTCAGAATTATCTATTCCAAGACTAAGGAGTATTGACCCCTGAGCTACCGCATCATCTACCCCGATCGCACTCAAGACGTGTGATGACTTCAAGGATCTGGAGGTGCATGCCGAACCAGAAGATACTGCTATTCCCTTCATATCTAAAAACAAAAGTATTGACTCGCCCTCAACATACTCTATGCTTATATTTATATTGTTAGGTAAACGTTCTTCCGGATGGCCATTCAGATGAATCTGGCCTGCCGAACTTATTAAACCATTTAATAACTTATCACGTAAAGGTTCTATTGTCCCTTTGCGTGACTCCATCTCTCTCTTTGCCAATTCCGCGGCTTTCCCCATACCTACTATCCCGGGTATGTTTTCCGTACCTGCCCGACGCCCGCCTTCCTGTATGCCTCCTTCAATAAATGGAACGATTCTTGTTTTTTCTCTCAAGTACAGCGCACCCACACCGGGCGGACCATAAAACTGGTTGCTGGCCAGACTCAAGGCATCTGCCATCATTGTGTTTACGTCTACGGGGATACAACCCGCTGATGCCACGGCATCGACATGAAAGATTATACCCTGTTCCTTAACTATCTTTCCGATTTCGTCTATCGGTTCAATAGTACCTATTTCATTATTTGCATGCATAATGGAGACGAGTATCGTCTCCGGCTTAATGGCACTTGCAACCTCGGCAGGATCTATCATGCCGTATTTATCAACCGGTATACGCGTAACCTCAAAACCCGTCTTTTCAAGTCGTTTTAATGGATTAAGCACAGAAAAATGTTCTATCTCAGACGTAATAATGTGTTTGCCTTTTTTCTGGTTTGCCATTACAAGACCTTTAATAGCAAAATTGTTCGCCTCACTTCCGCTTGATGTAAATATTATTTCTTCAGCCTTTGCCCCTATAAGTGACGCTACTTCATCCCTGGCAGTCTGAACTATCTTGTTAGCCGTTTGTCCGAAATGATGCAGGTTTGACGGATTACCGTAACAGTTCTTTATAGAATCAACCATCGCTTCTATAACCGAATGGTGAGTTGGCGTACAGGAAACATGATCAAGATATATCTTTTCCAATCTTTATTCCTTTCATCTACAATAATCTTCCAGCTTTTCTAAGTTTGCATACTCCAGTACCAGTTTTTTCATGCCTACATTACTAAAATCAACAAATGCCGTATTTGTAGATGGGATAATCTTTGTAATCCTCCCACGGCCAAAGGATTCGTGATTTACAATATCTCCCGGAACCAGATTACTGCTATCCTGGGATTCTTCATGCTGAAATTCGTGAGTCACATCATGTACATTCTCTTCATCATGATAATGTTGGTAATCGCCAGATTCTAAATCTTCTTCGCTTCTCTCTGCATGTTCTGTCTGCAGCTTATCTGCGTAAGAATTATAGTTCGTTTTATCAATCTCCTCTATAAAGTCTTCAGGGATTTCACTCAAAAACCTGGAAGGGATACACGGAGTCCTCTGACCGAATTTTGCCCTGTATCTGGTGTGGATTAGGAAAAGATCCCTTTGTGCCCTCGTAATACCAACATAACATAAACGGCGCTCTTCTTCAATATCATCATCCGAATCCTTTGATTGTGAATGAGGCAACAACCCTTCCTCAAGGCCTGCTATGAAGACAACCGGAAATTCCAGCCCTTTTGCAGCATGCAGGGTCATAAGGGTAACCGTATCTGTTTGATCGTCCCATTTGTCAATGTCTGAGATTAATGCCACCTCTTCCAGAAAACCCTGGAGCGAGCCATCCGGATTTGAAGCGTCATGCTCACTGGCTGCATTTACCAGTTCATCAATATTTTCCAGCCTCTCTTCGCTGTCACTCTCGTAAGATTGTTCCAGGTAATCTATATATCCGGTTTTTCCGATAACCTGTTTTACAAACTCCATCACCGGAAAAGTTGAGAGTTTATATAATTCGGAAGTAATTTTCCAGAAGTCTTTCACCGCTTTGACACTCTTTGCCCTTATTTCCGGGATTTCCTGAACACGTGATATGGATTCTAAAAAATTCGTATTATGCATGCCCGCCCATTCTCGTAAACGCCTTATAGTCGTCGCCCCGATGCCTCTCGGCGGAACGTTTACAATCCTTTCAAAAGATAAATCATCATCAGGATTAGCACAGAGTTTAAGATAAGAAAGAATATCTTTTATCTCTTTTCTCTTGAAGAATTCGACACTGCCTACAATTGAGTAAGGTATTCCCTCTTTAAGCAGGCAGGTTTCCAGTACACGCGACTGTGCGTTTGTACGGTAAAATACGGCCATATCAGAATACGTGTTTCCATTTTTAATAAATTCAGAAATGTTTGCAGCAATTTCCCTTGATTCAATATTCTCGTCCTCACAGTGGATGACCCTGACCCTGTTTCCTTCATCATTCTCCGTCCAGAGGGATTTCGGTTTCCTTGATTGATTATTTTTGATTACCCCAGAGGCAACGTGAAGAATATTCTTAGTTGAGCGATAGTTCTGTTCAAGCCGGACAGTCTTTGTCTCTGGATAATCTTTTTCAAAATTGAGTATGTTCCGTATATTGGCGCCGCGCCATCCATAGATAGACTGGTCAGGGTCTCCGGTAGCACAGATATTTCCGTACCTCTGTGCCAACAGTTGAGTGATTGTGTATTGTGCGTGATTTGTATCTTGGTATTCGTCTATGAGGATATATCTGAATTTGTCCTGATATTTTTCAAGTACCTCCGGAAAATTTCTAAATAGATGCACAATCTTGAAAAGCAGGTCATCAAAATCCAGCGCATTATTTGCCTCAAGATATTTCTGATACTTTGTGTATACCTTTGAAACAACGTCGTTATAATAGCCTGACTTATATTTAGAAAATTCCTCCACTGACAGCAACTCATTCTTTGCGTTACTTATTGACGCCGATACGGCGCCTGGCCGCCAGTTTGTAGTATCCAGATTCAGTTCATTCATCACGGCCTTTACACACTTGGCCTGGTCTGCGGTGTCATATATACTGAAATTTCTGGTAAAATCCATTTGCTCGATCTCGTTTCGCAGAATTCTTGAACACATGGCATGAAATGTTGAGACCCACATCCCTCTCAAGTCCAGAAATTCACCCAACCGTTCTTTCATCTCATTGGCAGCTTTATTGGTAAAGGTTATGGACAGGATATTTGCCGGGGCAGTCCCCTGCTCAACAAGATATCCTACCCTGCGTGTGATAACCCTCGTCTTGCCGCTGCCGGCACCTGCGATTACGAGCAAAGGACCGTCTATATGTGTAATCGCCTCCTTCTGGGATTCAGTTACATTGTCCAGGATATTCATTTCTTGGTAGGATTCAAGTTAATTGAAGTGTAAATTGATATTATAAAATGTATGCCAATGAAGATTAAAGCTATTAAATCATAATGTCAATTTAAAAATATGGTGGAATATAACAAGATGTTGTTGAAGGAATAGTAATGAATGAAGCGTTGGCTTGACAGGGAATTGTTCAGAAGAATTATCCCTGTTAGATAGTCTTGATATAACTGTGATCCCCCGGAACAGTCAAGAATGGAGGAAATACCAATATTCCGGTATTAAGCCTATCTAACAGGGTGGATTGTGTCAGGTTTTGTAGAAGTAACTTTTAATTGAAGTTCGCAATTGTTATACCGATAACAAAGAGTTGTGAAGAAAAGTTTGGACTGAGAGTTATGTTATTGTACGGTAATACCTTGTGGATTAAAGGGGAAATAGGCAGAAAATTGATTTACAGCGATTAATAGATAATTGCGAAAGAATTTTGCAATTCGATAGAATTACCATGATTATAGTGAAAAATTTTCGCACGAAATCCTAGTGAAGAGACAACGGACAAAAAGACTTTCACTTACTCCTCAACAAACTTTAGCGCAGCCGAATTAATGCAATATCGAAGTCCGGTAGATGGCGGGCCATCGTTGAATAGATGGCCGAGATGTGCATCACATACATTACACACTACTTCGGTCCTTATCATGCCAAGGCTTTTATCCGTAACCGTTTTAATGTTTTGCTCTGAAACGGAATCCCAAAAGCTTGGCCAACCTGTCCCGGATTCAAACTTTGTTTTTGAATCGAACAGGTCAGCGCCACAGTTTACACATTGATACATACCTTCTCTTTTAAAGTTATAGTATTCATTGTTGAAAGGAGGTTCAGTCCCTTTCTCACGCGTAACTCTGTACTGCTCCGGTGTAAGCAACCGCTTCCATTCTTCGTCGGTTTTGTCTACTTTTTCAGGCATGTCCGGTTCTTTCTGTTTATGTAGTCTGGAATTCTCTTCAGCAGCGTTGATTTTATTAGAGATGGGCAAGAGGCATAACAATAAAGCCCACGAAACACACGAAAAGATATAAAAAAAACTTTTTATGGTATTTTGCACGTCGTTCTTTGCTTTCGATTGCAGCGGTGCTGCACTGTATATTTAAAACGCTTTTTCCCCAAAAGATTCTTCAAACCGCTTGTTAAAAGATTCAGGTGTAAAGTTGAAATTCTGCGGACCGTAAACCTCTACAGAATACGCAGCAGTGACTGCCCCTATTTTTGCAGCATGAACAATGTCACTATCTGATAAAAAGAACCCCTTAATTAATCCCGCCCTGTAAGCATCGCCGGCTCCTGTAGGATCTTTTATAGAATCAACTTTGGCAGCAGGGATATCATTATTTTTGATTTGACCATGCTCTTTAAGCATTACTACTGAACCGTGTTCACTTTTAGTTTGTACCAGTATCTGCGTTTTCTCCAGAATATCGTCAATAGTCATAGAGGTTTTATCCTGGGTCAACTGCAATTCATAGTCATTACAGATGAAAATCTTTGATCCATCTATCATTTCTATTAACCGCTCTTTAGTCCAGGCAGGAAGAGATTGTCCCGGGTCAAAAATATAATCGATTTTTTTCTGTTTATACATATTTGAAAAATTATACATATCATCCAGATTTCCCGGTGAGACTATGGCAACAGTGTCATCGTGTGCAACGGATTCAAAATCATAACCGGAGCTGAACTTCATTGCACCCGGATTAAATGCCGTTATCTGATTATCTGACTTATCTGTAGTTATATATGCACCTGCCGTAAGTTCTTCGTCAATGATCTTAATATGTTCCGTGGTAATATTACTCTTCACCAGCCAATCTTTATAAGAGTCAAAGTCGCGCCCTGCAGTAGTTATTATGGTTGGGCTTTCACCAAGCAGGGAGAGGGCATATGCAATATTACCGGCAGTACCGCCGAAATTTTCCTTTAAACCATCTATCATAAAACATACATTTAGAACGTGTATCTTATCCGGAAGTATGTGATCAGAAAACTTTCCCGGAAAGTCCATAATTCTGTCATAAGCAAGTGATCCTGAAACAAGAATATTCATTTTATCTCCTCTGGAACCAATCAATTTCTACATAGAATAAGGAATTAAAAAAACAGGACGCAGATTTTCGCAGATACCTGCCCGACTTCGTCATTCAGGCGGGCAAACAGATAGTTTCTTTCTCGGCTAAGTTCAGTTTTGACAGGATTAGCAAGATGAACTGGATTCTTAAATATCTTATTTATCCTGTTACCTTGTCCAATATTTTAAAATCCTTATAATCTGTGTTTATCCGTGTCCAAAATAAGATTTATTCAGACATAATAACTAATAGTTTTTTGAAAATCTAGAAATATTAATGCGAAGAGAAGGAAGATTCACCGCTAAGACGCTCCCCGGACAAAAGGCGCCGAGGACAAGAAAGAACGCAAAGGAAAACTAAAATGCAGGTGAAAAGACAAATGACAGACACTAATTTCACGAATGACGAGTAACAAATAACAGACACGAAGGATGAAAACAGGTACATAAAGTAAAGGGCTTTTCACTCTTACTCAACGCCTATTGTGTTTTCTTTGACAATTCTATACCGACTACTCTTTCCAGTTCTGCTATGTTTATTCCGAAGTCGGCTACTGCTCTATAGAATGCAAGGTTAAAATCAAGCAGTACTCTCTGGCTGTCTATAAGATTCAGGAAATCAACCTTCCCTGCCTGGTAGCCGATCTCTGCCGCCTTAAGTGACTGTTCTGCCTGAGGTATAATACTATCCCTGTAAAGATTGACCAGTCTCTCTGCAGTTTGTACCTTAAAATGATAATCTTTCACGCCGAAAAGTGTCATGTTTTCCATGTTCTTGTATGCCTTTTCGCTAGATTTCAGTCTGGCGTTTGCCTCTCTTACGCCTGCATCACGCTTCCTTTTCTGAAAGATTGGAATATTCATACTCAAAGTTCCCGTATATGAATCCCTGCTTTCGCCAATTGGTGAAGACATCACTGACGACGGCAAATCATCAATAAAAGTATAGTTAAAGCCGAATGTAAAATCGGGGTAATACTGTTTTTTAGCAAGCTTATAAGCGGCCTTATCTCTTTCTATCTTGTATTTAAGGATATTGAGTTCCGGACTGATCTCCTTCGCCTTCCCGTAAAGCTCCTTCAGCGAAACAGTGAGTTCCATAATATCTATTTCCTCCGGAGTACCAAGTGGAGCATCAGGGTGGCGATTTAATAAAGTATTTATCCTTGCTATGGAAGTTCCCTTAAGCTGCTCCAGGGTGATCAATTCATTTACTATCCTGGAAAGTTCCACCTGTGCTTTTAAGACGTCCTGTTGTGTAGCTCTGCCCGTGGAATATTTTACCTCTGCAATCTTTACAAACCGTTTTAAAAGACCTCTGTTTTCTTCGTTTATATTTGTTAATTTATGTACCCAGAACAGTTCATAAAATGCAGATTTGGCCTTTGCTATAACCTCTCGTTCATGTGTTCTGTATCTTTCCCCAAATACCTTCGCTTCGTTTCTGGCAACCTCACCCTGCAATCTGAGTTTGCCGATGAAGGGTATCTTCTGTGAGGCAGAGACTCCGGCCTGCTTTTCTCCTACACGAGTTTGAACCTGCTCACCAAAATAAGTAAGGCCCATGACCGGGTCGTCTAAGGCCCTCTCTTGAACTACTCTTTCTGTCGATGCATCCCATCTCAGTTTTGCTGACTGAAGTTCGGGGTTCATCCTTAACGCTTCATCTATAACCCATCTTATTTTCAAGGTATCGGGTTTGTCCTCTGCTATTGCAATTCCGGTAAATATTACAGCAATAGATAATACAACTGACAATAGCTTAGAGAAGAAAAAGGATCTGCTTTTAATATACTTTAAATTCATTGTTGCCCTCATTTTTTAATAAACAAAAAACTCGAAAACCCCTGCCCGACGGCAGGCGGGGAAGTACGAAATTCTAATTTAATGCATAGGAATTTCAATATTAGTTACACTTCGACTCCGCTCAGTGTGACGTCATCCTGAGCGGAGTCGAAGGATAGTTCTGTTGCGATATCAAACTAATTTAAATGTAAAACTATACTAAACATTTCGAAGATTCATCTTGACCAAATCATTCAGGTGAAAAAGAATTATTTACTATTTTATATCATACTTTTGCATTCTATATATCAGTGTCTGTCTTGAAATATTTAGAAGTTCTGCTGCCCTTGTCTGGTTTTGCCCGGCTTTATTCAGGGCGTTTATTATGAGTGCTTTTTCAACCTCTTCTAGTTTAAGGCCTTCATCAGGGATTTCAAGTGACATCTGGCTGCTGGATTGTTTTCTTTTTATATGATCAGGGACATCTTCAGGGCTGATTACATTGTCTTCTTTCTTTAAGACAATTGCCCTTTCAATAATATTCTCAAGTTCTCTTACATTCCCAGGCCAGTCATAGCGATTAAGAATATCTAAAACTTCCGGCAGCATCTTGCAGTCTTTACCACCGTGTTTAGTCATAAAGTGCTGTACTAACAGTGTGATGTCGTCTTTCCTCTCCCTCAGTGGAGGCAGCAGTATCGGTATTACACTGATTCTATAAAACAAGTCCTCTCTAAATTTGCCTTCTTCTATAGCAGTCTCCAGTAGAATATTTGTTGCCGCAATAACGCGCACATCTACATTGATATCCTGAGTACTACCTACCTTGTCTATAGACTTTTCCTGAAGCACTCTGAGTAATTTAACCTGTAAATCCTTGCGTATATCTCCAATCTCATCCAGGAAAATAGTTCCTCCGTCTGCAGCCTCAAACTTTCCGGCTTTGTCTTTAACCGCTCCTGTAAAAGCCCCTTTTACGTGTCCAAACAACTCACTCTCCATCAGGTTTTCAGGGATTGCAGAGCAATTTATTGTTATGAAAGGCTTCTTTGCTCTCGAACTATTAAAATGTATTGCCCTTGCAATTAACTCCTTGCCTGTCCCGCTCTCTCCCTGTATCAGTACTGTTGAATCACTCTTTGCAACCCGCGCAACCATATCGTATATCCTCTTCATCTTTGAACTGGCACCTATAATGTTATCTAGGCTGAAGCGGTCTGCAAGTTCCTGCCTCAATCTTATGTTTTCTGACATCAGGGATTGTAAACTCAGTGCCTTCTCAACCATAATTTGAAGCTCATCCCTGTCAAAGGGTTTTGTAATATAGTCATACGCACCCAGTTTCATAGCCCTTACGGCTGTTTCAATGCTGCCATGCGCAGTTATCATAATTACAAGTGCATTGCTCTTAAGCCTCTTTATCTCTTCTAAAAGTTCCAACCCGTCAACCTTTTCCATCTTTATATCAGTAATTACAATATCAACATCTTCACTCTTAAAAATATTCAGCGCCTCTTCACCATCGTCCGCAAGGAATATCCTGTAACCTTTATTGCTGAGGTTATATTCTATAATCCTTCTCAAGCTTTCATCATCATCTGCTATAAGAATAGTCTTGTTATTTGTCACCATTTTTTGCCTATCTTTACCTGTGTTAATCTATCTCAATCGGTAAACATACTGTAAATGTAGTTCTCTCATCTTCCTTTGTAGAAAATCTGATCTTGCCCTTATGGCTCTCAAGTATCCTGTAAACGATTGCAAGTCCCAGACCCGTACCTTTGGCTTTACTGGTATAGAATGGGGTGAACAGATTCTCCTGCTGTTCTTTGCTGATTCCCGTTCCTGTGTCGGAGAAAGTGCATACGATTTCTGAACCATTTCGATGAGATCCTACCTCCAGGGTTCCACCATCCGGCATAGCCTGAACTGCATTAATAATAAGGTTAAGGAATACCTGCTTAATCTGTTCCGGATCAACGTATACAGATGGAAGAGAATCTTCTAATTTTGTCTTGAGATCAATCCTGGATCTTGCTATCTGATGCTCGGTTAATTTAAGTACCGACAGGATAATGTCATTGACTTTTGATGACTTCAGTTCCGGAGGCTTGGGTTTTGCGAAATCGAGAAATTCAGCAACAACAGTATCCAGCCGATTAACCTCTTTTATAAGTATCTCTACAAACTCATATTCTTTGTCTCCCGGTTTAAACTTGTCAGATAAAATCTCTGCCGTTCCCTTGATCGAAGCAAGGGGGTTTCTGACCTCATGTGCAATTCCGGCGGAAAGCTTACCTAACGCAGACAGGCGGTCAGCACGCCTCAACTGCTCTTCTGCCTGAACAAGTGTCTCGGCCTGTTGTTTCAGTTTATCATACGATTTATCACGTTCTTCAATAGTTATTTTGAGACTCTTTGTCGCATCCATCTGTTTTTGTGATAGAAAACCTGTTACAAAACCTATTATATAATAAAGAACAATTTCCAGTGTTCTCGGAATGTCATCGGTAAGGAAATTGCCACCCCACTGAAAAATAACGTGAGGCAGATAAAAAAAACTTACAACAATCGCGCAGAATATACCGCCTTTTATTCCAAACCAGAAGGCAGACAGGATAATGGGAATATAATAAAGCCTTCTGTAGATCTCATGCAGACCATGATATTTATGTTCTGTGCCCGTAACATAATGTGAAAGGCTTATAATTATAATAGATACGGCCAGGACAATAATCTTCCAATAATATCTGGAATCTTCAGTCGTTGAAACCAAAAGCCTTTACCTCCATAAAGAAATTTGCAATTATTGTACCATTATAAAATTAATATGAAACACCCGCCATAAAGCCAGTCGGACAGGGAATTACAGGCAAAGTTGATTGTTTTGCGACAGAAAATGCATTCATATGCAACAGTCGTCTTATTTTGCACGAAATGATTTTGTAAGTCCAACACAATATAGACTCTGGATTCCTACCGAAAGGCAGGTAACCGTGCTTTCGCAAGGTTGTGGTTACAGTCTTAATCTTCTTAATCTCAGGGAGTTGGTAACCACGGATACTGAGCTGAATGCCATGGCGCCTGCCGCAATCATGGGATTAAGGAAGCCAAGTGCGGCAACAGGTAATGCAAGGACGTTGTAACCGAAGGCCCAGAAAAGATTTTGTTTGATTATGTTCATCGTCTGCCTGCTCAGTTTCAGCGCTTCACATGCACGCAAAATGTCACCCTTAACGAGCGTGATATTTGCAGCCTCCATTGCTATCTCGGTAGCGGTTCCTATGGCAAAGCTGACATCTGCAGTGGCGAGAGCAGGTGCATCATTTATCCCGTCTCCAATCATCCCAACAATCTTACCGCTTTGCTGAATTTCCTTAATCTCGTCACATTTATCTGCAGGCCTGAGATTTGACTTCACAGACACTATACCCATTTCTTTGCCAACCGTTTCTGCAACTACCTCATTATCACCGGTGAGCATAACGACCTCAACGCCCATATCATTGATTTCCTGTATGGCATCCTTTGATGTTTCTCTCACTACGTCTCCAATGCCAATGACGGATTCTGCCTTATTATCAACAGCCAGAAAGGCAATGGTCTTACTTTCATCTTTGATTTCCATAGCCTTTTGTTTCAATTCTGATACGTCAATATTATTTTCTGTCATTAATTTATCACTGCCGATTAAGACAGTAGATTCATTATAGATCGCTCTGATCCCCATGCCGGCAATAGCCTTGAAATCCTTTACCTCTTCCAGGTTGATACCCTGCTCCCTGACATAGTGTACTATCGCCATACCTATGGGGTGTTCAGAGTGTTGTTCGCAACTTCCTATTATGTGTAAAATATCCAAATCGTTTTTATTGTCCGTTTCTGCAGTCTCTTTTTCATCATTAATATTAAACAAATCCGTGACCCTGGGCTTGCCTTCAGTTATTGTGCCTGTTTTGTCCAATACAAGTGTATTAATCTTATGTGCGAGTTCCAGGCTTGCGGTATCCTTGATTAGTATTCCCGCTTCTGCGGCCCTGCCGGTGCCCACCATTACGGCTGTGGGGGTGGCAAGTCCCAATGCACACGGGCATGCAATCACCAATACCGCAACTGCAGGAATAATGGCCTCATTAAATTGATAGCCTGCCAGTATCCATCCCCCCAGTGTTAACAGGGCAATGAGAATAACTATCTGTACAAATACCCCGGAAACCTTATCTGCCAGCCGTTGAACAAGAGCCTTCGAACCCTGTGCATCCTCAACAAGCTTTGCTATATGAGCCAGCACCGTATTTGCTCCGATGTTTTCAGCCGTCATGTAGATAAGGCCGGTTGTATTCACAGTGCCACCGAAAACCTTATCACCTTCCTCTTTATGAATGGGCATACTCTCACCAGTCAACATTGATTCATCAATGGAGGTCCATCCTTCTATTATTGCACCATCAACCGGTATCTTCTCACCGGGCCTTATTGCCAGCCTCTCGCCTACTTGTACGTCAGTTACCGGGACTTCTTTTTCTGTGCCATCTCTTATCACCCTGGCCATCTTCGGCTGTAAATCCATTAGTTTCCGGATTGCTTCACCGGACTTACCTTTCGCCTTTGTCTCGAAGAATCTGCCAAGCAGGATCAACGTGATTATTATTGAAGCAGATTCAAAATAAAGACCGCTTCCTCCTTTTATCAGGGTTATTACACTAAAGCCGTAGGCGGTACCTGCACCCAATGCAATCAGGGAGTCCATTCCTATTGACCAGTGCATAACCTGTTTGAGTGCATTCTTAAAAAAACCAATACCCGGCCAGAAGATTACAGTAGTAGTTAAAACGAGTTGGGTAAGGTCGGAAAACCTGAAATGAATCATAAACATACTTATTGCGAAGACGGGCACGCTTAATATTGCTGAAACCAGGAACTTCTTCCACTCTGATTTAGCGATCTCTCTTTCAGATACGGCAGGGGTCTCTTCCTTAACAATACCATAGCCCAACCCTTCAATGATTTTATAGATTTCTTCGGCAGGAGCACGACCGGTGACCGTGGCTTTCCTTGTTGCAAAATTAACTATTGATTCACTTACACCATTGGTGTTGCCAATGGTGTCCTCTATTCTTTTTGCACACGAGGCACAGGACATTCCGGTTATTTCTACTGTAAGATTTTTTGTTTTTCCCATAGAATATTAAATAAACAGAATTTATTTCCAGTAGCTGTCCCACCGCTCATCTACTTTTTTAACTATTTCGTCTGACATTACCAGCGGTGCGGGATATCCCTTCTTCCACGTGGCGTCAATACCCATCTTACCTTTGAAGAGAGGGCTTATGCCGACCAGCTTTTCCTCGGCAAACATAATATCACGTTCCGCATCGAATCTTGTAAATATACCCCAGATGGCTTGTTCCTGATTACGAATGTCAACATCAGGACTCACTGCTGCAATAATTTTTGGCCCGACGAGTTCTTCTGATTTTGTTAATTTATTAACCACATCCCTCCCGTTATCTTGAACCGAAACCACTAACAGCGTTTCGCCCAGGAGATTCCAATCTAATACTCGATTATCTATTATCTTTATCAAGCTGCCTATTTCAGATTCTGAAGCCTTTGTTTTATCTGCATTTCCTGATCTTGTAGCATCCATAATCATCTTGCTTCCAAGGTTCATCTTATAACTGGTAAAATCAAGGGTATCCAATGGCACTTTTGGGATCATGATGAAATCGTATGTGGGATCAAAGTTTTCGCGTATTGCCGTCAGGACGGCGTTGAAGTCTCGAGGATTGACATCTTCTGAAACTGTTACGATACATTTTGTTAACGAAAGCTGGCCTTCACCCATAATTGAAAGTGCCGTCTTCATTGCCTCTTTTTGATAGCGTTCTTCTACGGAAACCACCAGCAGGTTATGAAACCCGGCCTCGTAATAAGCCCAGAGATTACAGATCTCCGGATGGATCAGACGAATAAGCGGTCCCAGAACCTGTTGGGTTGCATTGCCCAGGTATTTATCCTCCATGGGTGGGCGGCCTACTACGGTTGCGGGATAGATAGGATTTTTTCTGTGCGTAACTTTGTTTATGTGAAAAACAGGAAATTTTGAAGCATGAGAATAATGCCCGAAGTGATCACCAAATGGACCCTCCATGCGTAACTCTGTCAGATGAACGGTTCCTTCAAGTATAAACTCTGCATCCGCCGGTACCTTGATGGAAACACTCTTGCCCCTCACCATCCTTGTCCTTTTGCCGCGGAGGAAACCGCTGAACATAACCTCGTCAATTCCTTCCGGTAATGCGGCAACTGTAGCCAGTAGTAAGGCAGGATCGGTTCCCAAAGCTACAGCAATCTCAAACTCCCTGTCCATCTTCCTGGCCTGATAGTAATGGAACCCTCCACCCTTTTGTATCTGCC
>Ga0208524_1000918_pt1 | contig 14517 bp, 10 predicted proteins | sample ETNtaG_28_FD_185779 | JGI IMG/M metagenome (GOLD analysis project Ga0208524, IMG submission 185779) | Marine microbial and viral communities from oxygen minimum zone, Eastern Pacific Ocean - ETNP201406SV61 (SPAdes) (version 2) | ecosystem: Environmental > Aquatic > Marine > Oceanic ... | reverse complement strand
AAGTCCTCTTATGTGTGCTCCACAACAAGCTGTACCCAATAATCACATGAACCAGATTGAAACAGAATTTAATGCTCTTGCGTCAATCTATGAATCGAACCGTCTTTCATCATGGTATAAGGCACATGCTGCCCTTGTTCTTAATGCCTGTACCGAACACACTAATGGAAAAATTCTCGATATCGGCTGCGGAACCGGCTATCTCCTTCGAAAACTATGTCAACAAAACCCCAGATCTCTGGGAGTAGGTATCGATATTGCCCACAACATGGTTCGAGAAGCCCGTAACAAAGCGACTTCGGACAATATTGAAAATGTGCGCTTCATTACAGGCGACTGGGAAGAGATTGATCCCAGTCTTCATTTTAAAGATAATTTCAACCTGATTCTCTGTTCCAGTTCTTTCCACTACTTTTCCAGGCCGTTACAATCAATCGAAAAAATACACGCACTTCTGGCGCCTGGTGGTGTTTTTATTCTGCTCGAGAGAGATAAAACGCAATCCCTATTGACTTTGGTATGGGATCTTGTTCATCGCTATTTAATTAAAGACCATGTTGTTTTCTACAACGAAAGCGGGCTGACCGATCTATGCTCAAAAGCGGGTTTTGATGATGTTCGAGTCGTTGAACGGATTAAACGTTATTTTTGGATGAACAAATTTTTTACCAGCCTTAGTTTAATCCAAGGCATAAAACAAGACACTCGAGGCAAATTTTGATTAACCCATCTCTTCTTGATAGCCCTGTAAAAACCCCTCTTCCCGTAGAGTATCAACTCCTTTCAACCAAGAAATTACTTGTCACAGGTGCTGCTGGCTTTATAGGTGGAGCACTCCTAAAAAGGCTTGTCGAGTACGATCTTGATGTGGTCGGCACCGTCTTAAACCAAGAAGAGGCGGACACGCTTACTGAAGTCGGCTATAAGGTCGAAATCCTTGACCTCGCAAGCAAGCACTCATGGTCCTCAATTCTTAAAAACATAGATATTGTCTTCAATATTGCAGCGTTGTTTCAAGAGATCGAGCAAGGTGAGGAGATGTATAAACAAGTGAATGTAGACGGCACCTTAAAGCTTGCCAAAACGGCTATAGAAGTTGGTGTTGAGCGGTTTGTACACTGCAGTACCGTAGGGGTACACGGACATGTAAAAGAAATACCGTGCACAGAAGAAACCCCTTTCAACCCAATGGATGAGTATCACCGGACAAAGCTTGAAGGTGAGCTTGGGATCATCCGCTTAGGAGAGAGTCTTAGTGCCTCAGGCATGACCATAACCGTCAATAGGCCAGCGATGGTCTACGGGCCGGGTGACACTCGGATGCTAAAACTCTTCAAAAGCATTGCCGATGGCAAGTTCATGATGATTGGATCAGGCAAGGTGTTGGCTCATTTGGGTTATATTACCGACCAAGTTGACTCCCTGTTACTGAGCGCCATCCGCCCAAGGGATGACGTCCATCTTGAAGCCTTCAATATTGCCTCAGGGTCATACATCACCCTGAATGAATTAGCCAACCTGATTGCTGATGCGGCTGGAATCAAATTATCAAGGATAAGCATTCCTGTTGCACCTGTGTGGTTCGCTGGTCTTCTGTGCGAAATAATCTGTCGCCCCTTTGGTATAAAACCTCCTATTTTCAGAAGACGAGTTGGCTTCTTTACCCATAACCGTGCCTTTGCTCTGGATAAAGCCGGCCAAAAACTCAACTACCACTCAAAAGTTGACGAAAAAAATGGAATTCAACAGACTGTGGATTGGTATAGAGAAAAAGGCTTAATTTAAAAATGTGCGGTATCGCTGGAATAACAGGGACAGATCGTGAAAATGCCGTAAAGCGGATGACTGATTCGCTGCTTCATCGCGGACCTGATGATTGTGGTTACCATATCGACAATGAGATCGCTCTCGGACAAAGACGTTTGAGTATTATTGATCTCGTCTCTGGAAAACAACCCATTCCCAATGAAGATAGAACGCTTTACTTAGTATGCAATGGGGAAATCTACAATAGCCCGAAACTGCGCCTTCAGTTGGAACAACAGGGACATCAGTTCAAGACCAATACTGATGTCGAAGTAATCCTGCACCTTTACGAGGAGTATGATGTCAACTGTGTTAAGCATTTGCGAGGGATGTTTGCCTTTGCGATTTGGGACATCAAAAAAAGACGCCTTTTCCTGGCCCGTGACCATCTTGGGCAAAAACCCCTCTTCTTCTGCAGCAGCAATGGGGCCTTTTCTTTTGCCTCTGAAGCCAAGGCCATTCTTGCATCTAATATTATTGAGCCAAAGATAGATTTAGAAGGGTTATGGCACTATCTCTCACTTCGCTTTATGCCCGAGCAACACTCTCTCTTTTCAGGTATTCAAAAACTCCCCGCCGCTCATTACCTTCTCTATGAGAACCAAAAACTTACTATGCAGCGATACTGGGATATTGATTTCTCAAGCAAGCTAGCTGGCGATGAAATGGAGATCGTCTCTGAGCTTGATTCTCTATTATCAAATACAGTTAAGGAGCATCTGTTAAGTGATGTTCGTGTGGGAGCATTTTTAAGTGGAGGAATCGATTCAGGCACCATTGCATCGATGATGGCATCTGTAAGCAATCAACCCATCCCCAGGTTTTCCATTGGCACCAAGGAGCGAGAATTCAATGAATTGCCCTATGCTGAGCTTGTAGCCCAAAAATACGGGATGGAGTCTCACACAAAAGTAGTAGAGCCAGACCTCATTAACACTATTCCATCGCTCATTTACCATATGGACGAACCCGCCGACCCCTTTGCACTGGGTGTCTATTTGGTTTCTAAATTAGCTTCAAAGCACGTGAAAGTGGCACTTGGGGGCGATGGGGGCGATGAGAACTTTGCCGGTTATGATCGATATTCGGGTCAAAAGCTGGTGGATTACTACTGTCTAATACCAAAGTGGCTTAGGGAGGGGGTCATTCAACAGGTCACTAACAAAATTCCAGAAACATTCGGGTACAAAAGCATGGCGCAAAAGATCGCCTGGGTGAATGAGATGTCACGTTATTCTGGTGGGGGTCGATATGCGAGAAGTCTCGGCGTTTTGCGCTTTACTCACGATACAAAATTAGAGCTTTTCACTTCCTCTACTCTTGCCGAACTTAAAGAACAAGATTCATCCGAGAAAATTCTTTGCTTTTTTGATTCAGAAAACGCAGAAGATATTGTTGATAAAATGCTTTATACCGATCTAATGACGCGAATACCTGATCACCTGCTGATGATTGGTGACCGTATGACTATGGCCCACTCACTGGAAAGCCGCTCCCCTCTAATTGACTTTAAGGTAGTTGAATTTGCGGCAAAAATTCCACCACATCTCAAACTTAAGAGAAGCAAGCTTAAATATATACTCAGAGAAGTCTCTAAAAGGTATTTGCCAAGAGAGATTACAACACTAAAGAAGCAGGGGTTTAGATTCCCTCTTGGTATTTGGTTTCGTACTGATCTAAAGGATTTTTTGCTCAGGATTTTCTCTCAAAGTCGATTTGTTGAGAGCGGTATTTTCAATCAATGTTATATTGACCGTATTCTTGATGAACACATTTCTGGAAAAGTTGATCACAACTATAGAATCTGGGTTTTACTTAATCTTGAAATTTGGTATCGCCTCTATTTTGAAGGTGAGACCATCGAGACAATGCAGAACTTTGTTAAAGAATTACGATATCAGGGGAGTTGATACACCTATGTCAGAAAAGATCAACAAAACACACAAAGTAATTACAGAAGATGGTTCGGCACTTAAAAAATATCAAAAAGTAATCCTTGGAACCAATTCTATTTTTTTTCTTTTCTATTTTGAAATCTGTTCATGGATCTCAAAGTTTCCTGGGGCCCTGGGCATTATTTTAAGAAAAATATTCTGGCCCTCACTCTTTGCAAGTTGTGGAAAAGGCGTATTATTTGCTGAGAATATAATACTTAGACATCCACGAAGGATTCATCTTGGTGATAATATTGTAATAAGTGAGAACTGTGTTCTTGACGCTCGTCACGACACAGAATCAGACGTAATCAATCTAGAAGACGACGTTATCCTCTCTGTGAACGTAATGATTTCCTGTAAAAACGGCTCTGTTGCTATTGGAAAAAGAACCGGCATAAGTGCCCAAACAGTGATTCATTCAACAAATGATTGTCCTGTTTCAATTGGAAGTGATGTTATTATTGGAGCACAGTCATATTTGGTTGGGGGCGGTAATTACAATTTCTCGGATCCATTAATTCCTATAAAAGACCAAGGAATCAAGAATGACGGAGGATTAACAATTCAAAACAATGTTTGGATTGGAGCCAAAGTTGTTGCTTTAGGCGGTACAACAATAGAGACGGGGTCGATAATAGGAGCAAGTGCCGTGGTTACAAAGGACATTCCAGCCAACTCTATCTGTTCCGGTATACCTGCTACAGTAAACAAAACCAGATAATCAATAATTGTTTGGCAGCGATCTCAGATAAATCATGTCTTTTAAATTTTCTTTTTCTAGACTTACCAGATTCATCGTTAGTTTGTTATTACTTACTTTTGTTTTCTATAAGACTGGTCTTTTTTCATCCGCGGGAAGAGAAAATCTGGCCAGGATGATAATGGATCTAAACTGGACAATACTGGTAATTTCATTTTTTATCGCTTTTATTCAAAATCTTGTAAGTGCCGCTCGATGGAGGATCATAACAAAGGCGAAACAACTTAACGGCTCTTTCATTTCTTTGCTTAAGTTTATTTATATAGGCCGTCTTTTCAATCTTATTCTTCCGAGTAGTATGGGCGGGGATGTCATGCGTATTTTAAAACTTGGAAAGATTAATTCTAGCTCAGAAATAGCCGCTGCATCTGTGTTTGTAGAGCGTTTCACTGGCATGTTCGTGTTGCTTCTTCTTTCGGGCATCTCAATTATGTCATCTCTACAATTTTCTGGAAAACTATATGTTTTTAGTTTTATTTTCACGTTTGCCGCAATGTTTATGTTGGGGTGGTTAGCAATTGATTCAAGAAGCCTTATTTTTCTTGACAAGTGGTCAAACAACAGACACCGTGTTTTGCTTGACCGTCTATCTTCCAAGATCAATCTTTTTCAAATTTCAATAAAAAGAATTGCGACCAATAAAGCCATATTAATAAAAATTGTAGCATCCTCCATACCTTTTTACATGCTTGCCATTCTAAATGTATGGACGAGTAGTCTTGCATTCGACAGAAGCATTCATCTGCTTGATATGATCATTGCTGTACCCTTAATTATGCTTGTTATGAATCTCCCTGTTTCAATAGGTGGTCTTGGTTTGATGGAGGCCTCATTCACTGTTTCTTTTGATTTGCTTAATTACAGTGCTGAGCTTGGTCTAACAACAGCTCTTATCATGAGGGCTAAAACAATACTTGATGCGGTAATTGGCGGTATAATCAATTTGATAGAAAACTGAATTAATTAACTAGCTTCTAAGTTCAAGTATAGTATTTACTAAGTGTCATCAAAAAATCTGTTTTTTGTGGATATATCTTTGATATGTTCTATTCTTGAATAGTTTTTATTTATGGTACGAGTAATAATTAATTATTTACTAGTGCGCGTTTAGAGAGAGGGCTTGTAGTATTGATTGATACCAACGTTCTGCCATTATTTCTTCGCCTAAATGGTTCGGATGAACACCATCAAATAAACTATTATCAACATTGAATGCTGAATAATGATCAACAATCATAACAGTATTATTCATTGTACTTGAGCGTTTTGTAAGTTCATCAATTCTTGAGTTGAGCGATTGAATACGCGAATTCCGCGCTCTATGCTTAACTGGAAGAACCTTTGCAACTAGAATGAGCATGTTATTATTTTTTGTCCTGAGTACATCGATCACCCTCTCTATTTCATCAAGCGTTGAATCTATACTTTGATTTTGAAACATGTCGTTTGTCCCAAGATGTATAAGGGCTATATCGGAAATATAATTTTTTAGCCAATCTTCTAGTTTTCCATTCCCAGAGCACCCTCCCTTTCTCCCATTCAAAATCTCATCAACCCTCCATGCAAAGTGACCTTCATGATCAGTGTCAAAATCAGTGTTAAAATGTTCTGCACATTTCCATGACCTATTCATAGAACCGACAAAATCTACATCATAACCTGCAGCTTTCAACTTTAGATATAAAAGCCTTCTATAGCTATCATATCCAATACCATCTTTTGACAAGATTGCTCTTCCTACACCCTGAGTAATTGAGTCTCCAAGAGGAAGAATCTTTATTTGTTCAGCAAATGCGTTATGAGAAAAAAGAAAGATAGACAACACAAAGTGTTGTAAAAAGCTGATTATAGAATTATTTTTCATGTGCTAATTAATAGACCTAATCTATTTTAATGTGTCATATGCGATTTGTAGGCGTCGCCTAAATTGATCTATACCATGTTCTCTAAACACATATTCTTTTGCTGCACTCCCTAATCTTTGGGCATAGTCATCATTTTCAATTATTTTCTTTATCCCGTTTACAAAACAAACAGAAGTCGGAGGAACCAACAGCGCCCTCTCGTTGTTTAAAATCTGACTATGTGTATTCAAGTTCGTTGCGATAATTGGCTTTGCAGATGCCATATAATTAAACACTTTCATTGGAGTATTAGAACCTTCAATTCTTGGAGAGAGTAAAATATCGGCCTGCATCAAATAATGTTCAAGCATGCCGACTGGTCTAGAACCCAGAAATTTTAAATTATTCAATCCGTCACCATTAACTTTATTTTGGTAGTATTGAACATCACTTTCAGATCCGCCTATTATAATAATGCAAATCTCTACTTTATCTTGTTGAAGTAAGCGCGCTGCTTCGTAAAGCAATGTAACACCTTGGTATGTTTCAAGATTACCTACATAAAGTGCTATTTTATTATTCTGGCTAATCTCATTCAGGTCTTCCTTACACTCTATATTCGTCTGTTCCTGAAGATTTGCGACGTCTGTTAAAAGGTGAATATTTTTTGATCCGCCCTTTGCAGCTTTATCTGCAAGGCTGTTACAAACAGCTATCACTGCATCTGAATTCCGGCAAACATAGTTCTCAATGCTCTCAAGGTGACTTTCTATTGATTTAAGCCAACTAAATCGGTTTATCATCTGTTCGACCAGTGATGAATCCATGTCATATACAAGCAAATATTTGTATACAGGTCTAAATAATAATGCCCAAAAGATAGACTCTTCTACAGCATGTACAACTCTATAATTACATTTTGACATTAATGTTATAAACTTAATTATCACACCTACTTCTAATATTATTTTTTTAAGTGTAAACCCTGGTTTTAGTTCTTTTGCCTTCAAATAATTTAATGAACGATGGATATTTATTCCGTCATAATTTGGGGATACACCAATTGGCATCGCTAATATATCAATTGAATAACCAAAATTGTCTAAATTTCTTACGAGCAAATCAATGGCTATTGGAGTCCCACGTTCTATAAAGAATGGTTGAGGAGCAATCACCAAAATATCACGCTTTTTCATTGACTTGGAATATCTTTTAATCATAAACTTACATATGGTAAACTAATCATAAATATATCTTCTTTTATATGTCAAGATGTTACGCTGTCTAATAATGAAAAAAAATGCATAGTCTTCCTTCACACCATTAGATTTTGCTACTAGGTAAGTATGTATTCTTTCAATTACTTTCTTTGATAATTCGCTTTATATTATGACTTTAACCCTCAAATCAGCAGTTTCAATTGGATTATTCATTATTTCATTTTTTTATTTTGGATATTCTTCTAGTATTTTTCCTCACTCTTCAGGTCCAGATGAACTCTCTAATTATGATGCTTCATTATTTATTTATAAATATAATAGACTAGCACTGTTCCCACAAGATAAAGATCGTGTAGTTTTTACGTCACATGGCGGAACACGCACACAGAGACCACCCTTAACTTATATTACTTCTGCGATTATTGCAAAATTATCATCTAGATCAATTGAAGTTGATTCGATTAGTTATTCACCGTTTCTTCTGGATTTATTTCGAAAGGGATCTAATTTATTTGGTGCACTTACAGTATTATTTACCTTTCTAACTATTAATCTACTTTTTAAAAATATTTACATATCATTAACTGCGTCTTTTTTATTGCTTCTACTTCCGCAATTCTCTTTTTTATCCTCTTATCATAATGATGATATTACAGCGATATTTTCATCGTCATTTTTACTTTATTCCCTTATCAGATTAAGAGAAAATCCTGATCTATATAGTAGTTTTGCATTAATTGGTCTATCTGGAGGATTGGTAATTATTTCAAAAGCAACTTCGTGGGTTGCTTTTCCTTTTTTGTTTATATTATTTATTACATTTATATGGCTTTCTTCTCTACGATACATCAAAGCTTTATTCATTTTGTTACTTATGCTTATTGTAGGTGGCGGATGGTGGATCATTTTTAATATTTATAATTATGGCTTTCTTGATCCGCTACAATTTGTTATTTCAAAAGAGGTAATAAGTGAAAATGTAATACATTTATCTAACACATATCAAGGTAGGGGAATCTCTGCCTATGATCTGATTATTCTTAATGCTGATAATTTTATAACTAAAACCTTTGCGTCGACAATTGGTCATTTAGACTGGCTTAGAATTCTGATTAGCAATTTTACATATACTTTTTATCTCATTATATTATTATTTGCCTCACTTTCAATCCCTCTAATCATAACAGCTAAATTATATTGCAAACGTTCTATAAAACTTCGGTTACCATCCGCTTTGTTTTTAAATATTATTTTAATATTAATTATTATTTTTCAATTTACAGCTTTTGTTTGGACAAATTTAGTAAATGATATTCAAGCACAGGGCAAATACCTTCTTCCTGTTATTTTACCATTAATAATTTTATTTTCTTTTTCTTTTTATTCAATCATAAATATAATAACTTTATTTATTAATAGACGCTCAATTAATGATATTAAAGTTAATTTTAGCAACCTCTCTGCCATTTTCTTTGTTTTCACTGTTTTTACCCTTCTCATATCACATAGTAACGACATCAGAAATTATGTCACTACTTATTACGAACGACCTTATAGAAAAGTCGCATTAACTCCATTTAAAGATATTGAGCTAGCGAAGTATATAGTCGGTATCAATTCCGATGTCACTTCATTAGAGTCAACCTCCAATGGAATGACAATATCATCATCTGGACAAGACCCATCAATTGTCTTTTCGGAAGAACTTTGTCAACTACTACTTGGTAATTCCATAATTAGTTTTAACGTTCGACAAAATACGGATACCTTCTTTCAATTCTTTTGGAGTAATGAATCATTAGGTTTTACTGAAAAAGACTCGCTTTTATTCAGAACCGCTAAAGATACAAACGAGTATATTTATAGCTTAAATATTAAAGAGTGTGGAAAAATAAGAATTGATCCAAGAAACTCTCTTGGTCAAACTACTATTTCTAATTTTAAATATTCTAATATAAAAAGAATATTTAGACCGCAGTGTGAATTTATTTTTTCAAATTGTTAAAACCGTAAACTATATACCATTGACAACAGACCATTATTGTCACTCAAATTCTTATTTAGTTTCAAATCAAATATATTTACCCTTACTCCAAAGTCGCTATAATCATTTAATTTACTAACATACATTAGATTATAATTATAAGATGCATAATTTCGCCCAAAATTAATAGCCCCCTCTGAATATAAGATTTCACCTTTTGCTTTGACTCTATTTGGCACTTTAAGATTTAAATTACCCGAATAGGCATTTAGTGGCTGTGATATCGAAAGCGTTAAACGATCTTTCTTGTCAATAAGATTGTTAAATATACCTTCGATTAAAAAAGAATCACTCATCAACAGTGATGAACTGTTAACAATACTTTTTTTTGTGGGCTCAACAAACGTAAAACCATTTATATAACTACCTCTTAATATGTAATTCTTATGAATATGATAATCTGCCTCAATGCCGATAGAAAGTGTACTTGACTCTTCCACACTAAGCGCACCTCCTGAACTTCCACCTAAAAGATTCCCAACCTCATTCAAAGTACCTAATGAAATCCCAACATTCAACCTTTCACCCTCTCTCTTTCTTTTAATCTTTAAACTATAACTATCAAGCCCATATTTTCCTTCGGGAACTACCTTCGAACCCATCAAACTCCATTTTGTTCCAAACGCGTCTATTGTGTTATAACTACCAAATATACCGTGATCATCAAAACCCATAATTTGATCTCTTAGATAGTCATTTGGATTCCCCAATCTCAATGAAATATTATTCTCTCTGTGTTCATTGAAAAAACCATAGGGGATCCTATTTATACCCAATGAATAACTTGGCCCTGGGATGAGTCCAATAGATTCAATACTAAAATTGTTTAAACCACTTTTTAAATGATTACTCTCTTTTTCATCTCTATTTGCAAACCAATCAAACATCTCTAAAAAAGCTTTTTCTGCATTATTAAACATGCCTCGATATGAGATTTTCTTTAGAATGTTTGCTGTAAAAACTCGATTGTATTCATCAACAACGATAGCTTTATTTAAGAGGTCACCACCTTGTAAGATTGCCAATGCAACGGCACCACCAACAATAAGTGCTCCAGCTCCTGCGGAACCTCCAGACTCTGTGGGATCTTCAGACTCGGTGGGATCTTCAGTCTCTGTAGGATCTTCAGACTCGGTGGGATCATCGATCAAAACAATTTCACCGAGTGGCCCAAGAGCTGCGCTTGGATCAATTATTCCTCTTCCATATACATCATCTGCACCGGGAGCTCCAGCATCCTTAGCTGATCGAAAGATAATATCAACCACTTCTTCTGCCGAAAGCTCTGGCGCTCTTGCTAAAATTTGTGCTGCTAATGCGGCCACATGTGAGGTGGCAAATGAAGTACCTTTAACAGATGTAAATGAGCTGAAGCCTGGCGCCATAATATAAAAATCTAAAAGAGAACCGGCTCTGTTGCTATAAGGTGCTATTTTGTTATTCTCATCTAAAGCCCCTACTACTACTCCTCTTCCCTCCATTTGCGAAACGACATTGGCTTCTGAAACTGGCTTTGTGCTCGAATGATTGCCGGCAGGAAGAATAAATACTTTGCCTGCATTGCTAATCCGCATGTACGTTTTTGATCTACATTGAGTTCCTGCAGATTTAACAATAACTCTGGTTTCCGATAATCCTGTGGCGTATTTAACGGCGGCATTAACAATTTTTCCTGAACTCTGTTTATTTGGGCCCGTTATCTTTAATGGAATAATGTTGACTTCTTCTGTGGTTGCTTTGGAAGCGATAATTTGAGTCTGAACTGTGCCGTGTTTGTTTTGTGAATCATCTAAGGGATCATCATCACTGTCATAAAAGTCATAACCAGGCAGCAAATAACCCTCTAAAGAGGGCAGGGGGGTATAACCCATATCTATAGAGGCGATTACCGTCTGACCACTGGTTAGAAATGGCCACCCTAAACCTATCACCATTGCTGTTACTGCAAATACTCTCATCTTACTAAAAATTAAAAAACAAAATTTTCACTACCCTTTAACCCTTGCCGCAATTCTCATTCTCAGCGCATTGAGCTTAATAAACCCTTCGGCATCCGCCTGATGATACGCACCAGCATCTTCCTCGAAGGTGGCAATTTTCTCATCGAAGAGTGAGTGGGTATCAGAGCGTCTGCCCAGAATGATGATGTTTCCTTTATAGAGCTTTACCCTAACTTCGCCATTGACAACCTCTTGTGAGGCATCAATCATGGTCTGAAGCACCTCTCTTTCAGGGCTCCACCAGTAGCCATTGTAGATCAGGCTTGCATATCGCGGCATCAGCTCATCTTTCAGATGGGCTACTTCACGATCAAGGGTAAGCGACTCCATCGCCCTGTGCGCCTTCAGCATTATGGTCCCAGCCGGAGTCTCATAGCACCCTCTGGACTTCATCCCAACATAACGGTTTTCAACAATGTCGGAACGTCCTACACCATGCTTTGAGCCGATTTTGTTCAGAAGCGTCATCACGGCTGCAGGAGAGAGTGGGGTTCCATTAACTGCCACAATATCGCCGTGCTGATAGGTCAATGTCAGCTCCTCTGCCTGATCAGGCGCATCCTCAGGGGGCTGTGTCCATCGCCACATCTCATCTGAGGGGGCAATCCAAGGATCTTCCAACTCCCCCCCTTCGTAGGAGATATGGAGCAGGTTGGCATCCATTGAGTATGGAGAGCCGCCATCGGCCTTTTTTTCAACTGGAATATGGTGCTGATCAGCATAGGCCATCAGTCGCTCACGAGAGGTCAGATCCCACTCTCGCCAAGGGGCGATCACCTTGATATCAGGGTTAAGTGCATAGGCCCCAAGTTCAAACCGTACCTGGTCATTCCCCTTCCCTGTTGCCCCGTGAGAGATTGCTTCCGATCCGGTCTCGGCTGCAATCTCAACCAATCGCTTGGCAATCAGGGGGCGGGCTATCGAGGTTCCAAGAAGGTACTCGCCTTCATAGAGGGTGTTTGCTCTGAACATGGGAAAGACAAAATCACGGGCATACTCCTCCTGCAAGTTCTCGATATAAATCTCACTGATTCCGAATTGCTCCGCCTTCTTTCGAGCAGGTTCAACCTCCTCGCCCTGGCCTATGTCGGCGGTAAAGGTCACTACTTCACAAGAGTAGGTCTCCTGTAACCATCGAAGAATTATGGAGGTATCCAACCCGCCAGAATAGGCGAGTACCACTTTATTTATTTCAGCCATCGGTCATCCCGGATTAATAAACTCATCATCAGAACACATCACCCTCATCTCATTGAAAGTATACCTGTATTCTATCCGGGATTCAGGCTGCACCCGAGGCAGGGTTCCCTCCAAAAAAAAGGCCAGAGAGTCTCTCCGGCCTGATGGGTGGCAGATCAAGGCCTGATGATTAAGGCCCCTGTCGGCAGGGTCTACAAATACATCAAAACAACAACCAACACAGCGGTGAGGATAATTGAACTGGTAATAACACCTTTTACCGAGGTCATGGGCCCCTGTTTGCCTGCTATTGCGTTTATCTCAAGCAGGGCAATTATGGCGAGGGCGATCCAGAGTGCGCTTCCTGCCCCACCGGCACTGGCCAAGTGTCCCTTCGCATAACCACCATGAGATGAATAGAGCATGGCGAAGGCCATAGGCCCTGATAACAAAGTATTTGTCCGTGATGCAAGCAGCGCCTTGGCACCCGCGGCCGGACCGTCTCCGGCAACCATCCCAAGGGCTACTTTCTGGTTCGGCCAGATAATCAACCAGACATTAAGGAACATCAGTGTCCCAAGTGTTGCGCCCACTATTGTAAAGTCATTCAAGATCCCCTGATCGTAAACGACAACCAGGAGATAAACACCAGTCAGGAAGGTGAACATTGCCCCCCAACGGAACCACCAGAGTGCAGAAGGAGCCAGCTTGGCTTTTGCATCGGACAAGCCTTCCGGGCTGGCTTGTTTGAAATAACCTCCCTGAACAAAGTTAAAGTAGTAGAGCAGCCCAATCCAGGTTATCCCGAATAAAAGGTGTCCCCACCTGAACAAAAAGTTAATAAATTGCATCGAGTCCATTACACGCTTCCCCTTGAACTGAAGTTATTAGTATTTATATAAACACCTCTGACAAAGAAACTATCAGACTATCTTGTATTATGACCAAACTCCAGAAAACAAAAAACCGTATAAATATAGGTTGAATTACGATTATCACAGTGAAACTCTTCTCCCGAATCGAGTCCAAAACAACCAAGATGCTTATCAGGGGTGCTCCCAAAGAGATTGACTCTTCTCTTAATTGAGGATAAAAACGAGTTTTGGAACGCCTGATGGGCGTTTTTTTGATTTTAGATAACCCACTTCTAGAGAACCAACTGATGACGCGTCACTTTCTGAGCCTGATGGATCTTACAGCTGATGAGCTGCACAAACTGGTCTATCGTGCTATTGAGCTAAAGAGAGAGTTCAAGGCCGGAGCACCCTGTGTGGCCATGAAGGGCAAGACCCTGGCACTGATCTTTGATAAATCCTCTACCCGTACACGGGTCTCGTTCGAGGTGGCTGCTTCCCAGCTTGGGGGTAACTCCCTCTTTCTCTCCCCAAGTGAATCACAACTGGGACGTGGAGAGCCTCTTGAAGATACTGCCAAAGTCCTTTCAGGAATGGTTGATGTTGTTGTCATCCGTACAGGAGGGCATGAAAAGATAGAGACCTTTGCCAGCCACTCCTCAATTCCTATCATCAATGGGCTGACCGATCTTTTCCACCCCTGTCAGATTTTAGCCGACATCCAGACTTACGTTGAACACAGGGGTGAGATTAGAGGTAAGCGTGTTGCCTGGATCGGTGATGGCAATAACGTCTGTCATTCATGGATGAACGCCGCAAGACAGCTTGGTTTTGATCTCCAGCTTGCGATTCCCCCTGGGTACGAACCCGACA
>Ga0208524_1000903_pt1 | contig 14664 bp, 15 predicted proteins | sample ETNtaG_28_FD_185779 | JGI IMG/M metagenome (GOLD analysis project Ga0208524, IMG submission 185779) | Marine microbial and viral communities from oxygen minimum zone, Eastern Pacific Ocean - ETNP201406SV61 (SPAdes) (version 2) | ecosystem: Environmental > Aquatic > Marine > Oceanic ... | reverse complement strand
TCATAGAACCATTCATCATCATCCTCAGTTCCGTTGCCTCCACCAGTGTCGTCACATCCTGCCCAGACTTCGTAGTATCCTTTTTCGTTATTGTCCGAGGCATACCATTCGTATTCACCACAGGCCTCGTTGTAGAGCCAAGCCTCTCCAGTCTCGTTGGTCTCAACGTAGGCATGGTAATCCCATTCCTCTGTTGAATGGTTGTACTTGGAGATCTCAATACCTACTCCCTCAACGCCATTTTCTTCTGACGTATTGCCCTGGTGAGCTAAAAATCCTACATCATCATAGACTGCATCGTCATTCTCATCACTTACAAGGTTGTCCACATTGACAACTTCGAATTCGGTTGAATCTCCATATGAGTAGAATGGTCCTGTCTGAAGCAGGGCATCGTCCTCTTCGTAGTAAACATATTGCTCATACCATCCTTCAGTCAGATTATATGAAACGAAAATCAATCCAAAATAGTTTGGATTGCCGCTATCTACCAGTTCACCATCTTGATAAATCTCGAAGTAGGCATCGTCTTTGAGTTCATCGTCTTCGATCACTCCACCAATATAGTCATTAACAAATCCATCCTCTTCCCAGTCGTCCATTATACCAATGTGGCCAACACCATTGTCATCACCAGTTCCGCCTCCGCCACCGCCATCATCAGAGGTTAGATAGACATCGTAGATCCAGAAATCGTCTTCCTCATTCCAGTCCTCATCATACATTATGGCGTTGAAGTCATAGCTACCATTCTCGTACGCAGTCCAATTCTGAGTGAACCAATCTCCGTATCCGTTGTTTATCTCATGCTCAGCGTAAGTGTAGTCTAGATACTCGCCAGTCTCATTGTCATAAATGTCCACATACACATGGATGGTGACATCGCAGTCACATTCTGTGTCTGGATCATACCCTATCGTGATTGTATCAGAAGGATCAACATCGTAATCCCACGAATAGAACCATTCATCATTACTTTCGTTGCCTCCACCACCGCCACCTCCATCAGAGGTTAGGGAGACATCATAAATCCAGAAATCGTCTTCCTCATTCCAGTCCTCATCATACATTATGGCGTTGAAGTCATAGCTACCATTCTCGTCAGCGGTCCAGCTCTGCTCGAACCAATCATAGTATCCGTTGTTTATCTCGTGCTCCTCGTACGTGTAGTCCAGATAATCGCCGGTCGCATTGTCATAAATGTCCACATACACATGGATAGTGACATTGCAGTCACATTCTGTGTCTGGATCATAACCTATCGTGATTGTATCAGAAGGATCAACATCATAATCCCAATCATAGAACCATTCATCATTACTTTCGTTGCCTCCTCCACCGCCACCTCCATCGGACTCTAAGTATACGTCGTAAATCCAGAATTCATCCTCGAAATTATCGTTCTCATCATACATAGCAACGTAGAAGTCGTAGCTACCATTCTCGTAAGCGGTCCAGTTCTGCTCGAACCAATCACTCTCTCCATTGTAGATCTGATGCTCGTCGTAGGTCCAACCAGCCCAGTCGCCAGTCTCGTTCTCATAGGCATCAACATAGACTGTGATATCAACATCGCATTCACATTCAGTATCTGGATCGTAACCTATCGTAATTGTATCATTGGAATATACATCATAATCCCAATCATAGAACCACTCGTCATAGTTAGTACTGCTACTTCCATACGAATGCAGCCATCCACTCTGAAGCAATTCTCCGTCTTCCTCGTAATATAGGTTGAATGTGTAATTCCCTTCTTCGACCTACTTCCATACGAATGCAGCCATCCACTCTGAAGCAATTCTCCGTCTTCCTCGTAATATAGGTTGAATGTGTAATTCCCTTCTTCGACGTCGTATAATGCGTATACGTCGTAGCCATAGTAATCATCATCCGTGTTTCCTGAATCATACAAGTCACCATCTTCGTCATAGACCTCTACGTAACCATCGTCCTTGGTGTCGTTGCCTTCAAAAATGGCTGCAAGGAAATCGTCATAGTCTCCGGCATCGTCCCAGTCATCTATCGTTAATTGATGGCTTAGGTTCGTTGTTGCGTCTATCTCTGTATAGGAAACGGTCTCTTCCTCAAGAAGCTCACCATCGTATTCTGCGTTCCAGCGATATTCTCCGTTTGTTGCATTCTCTATTAAAAATTCACCATTATCATCTGTAGTCCCATTAGCGTAGTATGTCCAGATTACGCCGTTGAAATATTCTACACTTATCTCGACGTCCTCTACAGCATCATTCTTAACGAAGGCAAACATGCCCATGTCGTTGTTGATGCCATCGTCATGATAATCACCAACCATGTTGTCAACGTTGATTGTCTCATCCGCTGAACCGGTCATGGGCTCCAACTCGATACCTGTTACATTCCAGTAGTCCTCGAGATTATTCCACTCATCATACATGTACACCTGGAAATCAAAGGTGCCACTCTCTTCAGGTGTCCAGTCCTGACTGAACCAGTCATACTCTCCATTGTTTATGGTATGTTCATCGTAAAGATAGTCTATAACAGTGCCATTTTCATAAACATCTACGTAGACCGTGATGTTGATGTCACAGTCACACTCTGTATCTGGATCATATCCTATATCGATCGTGTCGTTGTATCCATCGCCATCCTCATCGCTCACATACTCATCTATGGAGTAAAACCACTCATCATCTGTCTCGTCAGCAACGGTTGTTGGAAATACGCTCAGAACAAGAGTGAACATGAGGGCCCAGACAAGGACCTGCTTGCTAGTTGTAGTGATTGTGGAGTACATGGGTTCTCCCTGAGAATCTGAAAGTTGTTGGACGCTATATAAAATGTTTTCAATAAGACTACATCTCAAGGAATCTTCGTGATAAGACTGAAATCAAGTAGGATACAAAATAAAGTTCCTCCCAGGGCTTGAGATATCCTACTTCAATAACATATTGCAAGAATTCCTCCTGCATCTCTACCCCTCTGGATATCAAATCCTTATCATCATCCAACATTCCTTTTGCCACGAATTCAATAGGATAACCTTCACGATGAGGTTGATACAACAGGTAATCTGGAATTATCGTGCGTCCGTGTTCAGCCTCCCGGACACATTCATCCCACTCCTTCCTCAAAAACGCGTTCTCCATGAGACCGCTTCGAGCCTGCCTTGCCGTACTCAACGATTCTGTTGCGATATCAATCTCAATATCGTCTGGAAGGTCGGGTAATGCCTTCTCCAACTGGGCCTCGAATATCCCTTTGACTCTGGCTAGCAATTTCTCGCTATCTCTCTGCAACAGGACCATACCGGATGTACGAGAATGTAATTCCCTTGCCAGTTCATTACCTTCCAGATCTGGTTCAGGAGTTTCCAAGGATCTCCCAATAAATTCATCACGTTTGGAATCGTCTCCCAGAAGACCGTGCCCCAAGGCTGAACCACGGATGATCTGATAATCATCCGAATCTGACTGGTCACTTAGTTGCTCAAGAAGAGGCTTCCTTAGATGCTCGGGGATTTTCATTTTACTGTACGTGAAGTAATGGATTCCCCTTCCTGCCAACGGGCCATCGTCCATAATAGATCTGAAAGTCGATTAAGATAAGCAACAGACAATGAATCTGCAAGATTACATGAGATAGTACGTCGCTCTGCCCTCCGCACCACGGTACGGGCTAAGTCCAATAAGGCTGAAATCCGATTCTGTCCGGGCAGAACGAATTCCTTGGGTAATTCAAAATTAGCTGTTATCTCATCTATAAAACCCTCAAGAAAGGCTATCATCTCCGTGTTCACTTTGTTCTTGCCAGATTCAAGTTTATCCTGTTTTTCAGGATCGGTGGCCAGCTCAGCCATTAGTACGTAAAGATCCCTTTCAATATGGATAATTTTGTTTTCCAAATCGCTGCCTTTTTCACATTCGGTCCGGGCCAACCCCAATACTGCCTGGGCCTCATCCACGGTTCCGTAGGCCTCTGGAAGCGGAGAATCCTTGGAAACTTTACCACCATAAAGTAGCCCCGTTTCGCCCTTATCTCCGTTCCTGGTATAGATTTTCATTATTATGTGACTAGACCGAGAATTAATAAAGTTTGTAATCAGCGTTTGGTATTGATTAGGAGCTCCATAACTGCTTTCTTGTTCTCGGCACGGGCGATGAAATAATTGGAGTGTTCATTGATCAACATCTTGACCCATTTCTGTACCTCATCCATATCGGATTTGACGACGACATCGGCTCGGCTCTTAGCTTTCTCGGCAGTATCTAGTAAAACTTCGAAAGGAATGCGACCATAGCCTCCTACTTGTCCTATGTAGTCCTCCCATAATTCCTCCACCAAGACCGCGAATCGCTGTTGGGGAGCAGTAGAGGATTCCAGCCCCGGACCGCCGTTTCCTTTCACGATATCAATATCCACGCCTGACTTTGCTCGGGCAGTTGCCTTCTTGGAGAAACCCCAGCCTGACTTTGCTCGGGCAGTTGCCTTCTTGGAGAAACCCCAATACGCAAGGGCCACTTTTCTGGCTGTTTGGATTGACATCTGTTGCCAAGGTAAGAGCCTCTAAATATGTGATTTGATAGACGCGAAGGTTACTCTTGGAAATCAAGCATGGTCGACTTCAGTCCTGAAATATTTGTAGAAAGACCACATGGCAACTGCGCCTAACAAATGCCAAAGGGCATGGCCCTGTAGAAATGTGTCTGGATCACATAGCCACCCTCCGTCTTGACTGGGGATCCAAATCATAGTCGCTATCAGATATGCACCAAATCCAGTCCAGAAATAGGGCGAATGGGTTCTTTCCAATTTTATCTCATCTATACTGTAAAGAAAATAGGCTAGAATCGCCCAAATTAGGATAGCAGGAAAATTATCACTTACAAAATCCCCAGGCGTAGAATCTTTCTCGACACCAAGATAGAGAAGAAGAAGGATTACTGTCGGAACTAAGAATATTAGAATTGGCTGATTCTGATACTTTATTGCTGTTTCTTGAGCTAACCAAATCCCTATTGAGACGCCCCAAACAATCAAGCCTATGCTGTATTGCCATTCCAGTAAACTTAGAACTAGGTTAGTACCCAAGTAATAAATGCAAAATTGTTTCTCATCCCATCTAAAGAAACGAGAAAAATTATAGAAAATTGGCATTGTGATATACATCATCATGCCAGTCAAGTCAAGCCAGCCTCCCCAAGCAGTATTGAAACCGTGCATTGCAAAACTTCCAACGCCTACGGCAATACAGGAAATTGCATACATGATGAGAAACCAGCTTCTATTGGAAAGTGAAGGATGGCCATCTGTCGGATCATATTGCGCTAACCATAGAATGTAAAGTCCCACAAAAACAAAAGCAAGATTAGAGACTGTATTTGCCGGTTCACGAATCCAGCCATCTTGAACTTTTTCACAAAAACCTGATGCGCTTGTATTGGTCCAACTCCAATCATTTAGGGCATAAATCAAAATGTATGCCAGGAATATGAATACTATACCAGTTAAAACTGCAAAGAATTCTCGTCTTTCTCTGATATATTCGTTGTCTATCAAGCTATCTTTATCTTCCTGACATGACCACAATCCTTGCATTCATAATCAGGATATAGATCTGGATTATCTGGTGAGGCCCCGTGCCAATGGAAAGTATACTTGCCGCACTTGATGCAGTATGAATTCTGCTTGTAGCCATCATAGGAATGGGGTTTAGGTTGCATCACTGGTGTGAGTGGCATCTGAGGTCCAGATGAAGCAATAGTGGGGGCTACAGGTTGTTCGGTGGCCTCTACGACATCTTCCACTACAGCAGGTTCACTAGATGCCCCTGAATCAATGTCTCCGGGATCAGTTATCAGGACTGCGTCTACGGGGCATACTTCCTCGCAGGCTCTGCAGACTATGCAATCCGGTTCCCGGGTCATTATCGCCTTCTTGTCGGAGGCTGGGTGTTCGGGTGTGTCTATCCATTCAAAAACATCGACCGGGCAGGCATCAATGCAGGCTCCATCGGCCACACAGATATCGAAATCAACGGCAACAACGCTACCCCAGATTCCGAGTTTATCGGTCCCAACTCCTCCATAGGCATCAGAATCCTTGGCCCAGATCTGGATGGGTTCGGACTCACCATCGTGGGTCGCCACCTTCTGGTATGTGGTCATGAAGTTCTTGGCAATGTTCAAATTAACATTTCACCTCTTACAAACCATTTAGGAGGGGGTTTATTTCCTTACACGGCCCATCGATAAACACCTCCGTTCGATATAAATAGAGTGTACCAAACTTAGTACTGTCCAAAATAAAGTGGGCACAGTTCCGTCTACCTTCTTGCGTCGGCTGACTTCCCTGTGCCCGGGGTGGATTTGGTCCCCCGACCCTAAGGTCAGGTTCCCTTATCCGGCGTTCACTTTGTTTCCCCCGGCATCCCGGTCGTTTCCCTGCGAGCGGCATCAATTGTTTCCCCCTGTCTCTCCAAGTCGTTTCCCTCCTTTCCCGCTCCAATCGTTTCCCCGGTGTCCCGGTTCTTTTTCCCTTTTTGCGTTTCAGGATCGTTTCCCCTTGGCCTTCCAAGTTGTTTCCTTTGCTGCTTTCCACACCCCTTTGTGTTGGTCCCTATACCCGGAGGTTTAGTTTCCCAGAATGCGGAACTTACTACAGACAGGGGGAGTATATAGAACCTTTCAGGCATACTTAAATAGGATGAGTGTGTGAAAAGATTTTCGCGCTATTTTTTGCAGTGTTTTGTACCTAACTTTTCCAAATATGGCCAGTGTCATCCAAATCAAAAACTGATCTCAGCAACTCATCTGTAAACTTCTTGCCAACATCATCTGCAGCGTCAAAGTAAGAGCGCAGTTCTTCCATATTGATCTCACCCTTCTCAACATCGAAACCGGCATTAACTTCAAAATTGAAAACTACCTCAGTTCCTTCTTCATCCAGATTGAAGGACTGGAGATAGCCAGACTCTACCAATAACTCACCTAAGTCAATGAGTTTCTTTCCTCTTTCCGTACTGTATATCTCAAACCTTACCTTAGGCATGTGATTGCACTTAGGTTGTACTATAAGTGAATGTTTGCCATTCTGCAAACTTCATCGAAATGATGTTTTTCAACCGGTTGAACAGATAGTCTCTGGCCACGCTTGATGACCAGCATGCCTTCCAATGCTGAATTGCCCTTTAGTTGATCCAACGTAACCATCTCCTCAAATTTTGAAACAGGTTCCATATCTATCAGGAACCATCTCGGGGTTTCCTCCGTAGCCTTAGGGTCATAGTACTTGGATTTCCTGTCGAACTGTGTGATATCTGGATAGGATTCCTTACAGATTCGGGCAAGCCCTGCTATGTGAGGTGGTTTGGTGTTAGAATGATAGTATAGTACCATATCTCCAATCCTCATCTTATCACGCATGAAATTACGCGCCTGGTAATTACGGACACCGTCCCAATGGGTGCTACCGTCCTTTACCAGATCATCATACGAATAAACATGGGGCTCACTCTTCATCAACCAATGATTAGTCACTTTGATAATTCCTTAGCCTGATTAACCCATTCATCGCGCTTAACTCTTCCTGGGAAGAACTCTATGGCTAGATTGACCTCATCCTCCAATTCAGAGGTCATCTTGGCTATCTGTTCAATCTTGTAAATACCTAGAGCAACAAGACTCAGTACGACTACCAAAGAAATTGTACGCCTCGAGAACATAGTGTCTCCTCAAACTATAAGCTCTTTTTAAAATTAGATACTATTCGTCTTCCTTTTCTTCAGCCAAATCCACCCTGTGCCGAAGAATGTATATTCTCTTCGTCACCGTCGCCACCGCTGCCATCGTCGTCGTCCTCTGAATCTGGTTCTTCAACTTTATCTTCACCAGAGTCTTCGGGCAGGGGTTCGTTCATCCCTTCCTTCAAACCCTCATCAAAAGCCGCTTTCGACTGGCCCATGCTCTTGGCGAGCTCCGGTAACTTCTTCGCTCCGAAAAGAAGGAGTACAACTCCACCGATAATCAATGCTTCCGTGGTGCCAATCATTACTTTCCTACCAATAGTGAGGTAAATTAACCTTCCGGGGGAAGAACCAAAACCCCTCTCCAACTGAAGTACTGTGGCAAAAACAGCAGCCTATGATGACATTGTTGGGAATCTCCAGAAACGGGCCTGGATGTATTTCCTGCTGGCTGCAATCGTATTTGCCTCGGTTTTCTACATCGCTCCTGATATTATCGAATGGTTAAGTGACCGGCTTCTTCCTGAAGATGCGACCCTGATCTACCTTTCACCGGCCGAATATCTGATCCTGAAAATGAGGGTGGCGGGATACGCGGCCATTTCCGCTACAGCTATGATTGCAATGATTCACATCTGGCGTATCATCCGTAGCAGATCGATGCTTCCTGAGATAAGTTTCACTGATTTGGTACTGATACTCGTAATAGCCCTTGTCCTCTTTTCAATGGGTATACTGTACTCCCTGGAACTGATGTTACCGACAGTTCTTGAATATTTACAGAATGACGCGGCTCAGGCGGGACTTGAAACGACCTATAGTCTCAGTGCCTTCTACCATTTTGTCTTTCTTCTGACTTTCTCCCTGGGGATTACCTTTCAGTTACCCCTTGTGACCACGCTGATGCTGAGATTGGAATTGACCACCACTGACAAATTGGCTCAATACCGCAGCCATCTGGTAGTTGTCTTCTTCATTATGGCTGCATTGATCACGCCACCCGACGTAATCTCGCAATTCCTGTTGGCGGTGCCTTTGATGGTACTATATGAAATCTCGATTATAATAGGCAGACTCACCACTAAACACTAAAACCGGCGTGCCTTTCAGTAATCTCTTGCCCACTCCCATGATGCGCCAGTATCACGCCATAAAACGGGAGAATCCAGATTCTATTCTCTTATATCGTATGGGTGATTTCTATGAAACTTTTGGTGATGATGCAAAAATTGTCGCAAAAGAATTAGATATTGCACTGACGGCAAGAGACAAGAATTCTGAGAACCCTATTCCGTTAGCAGGTGTTCCATATCATGCCTTAGATAATTATCTTAGTAAATTAATCAAGAAAGGACATCGTGTCGCAATCTGTGAACAACTTGAGGATCCAAAGAGTGCCAAAGGACTTGTCAAAAGAGGTGTGACTCGAATTGTCAGCCAAGGTACGGTTGTCGAAGGTTCAATGTTGAGTAATTCCAACAATTTTCTGGCTTCCGTAAATGAAACTGACGATGGATTAGGATTATCTATAATGGACATCTCTACCGGTGAATTCTCAACTGCACAATTTAGAGATAGAGAATCACTGGAATCTGAGATGGCTCGCTATTCTCCTGCTGAAGTCATAATCCCTGATGGAAATGAAAACATAGCAAACTGGATGATGGCATTAGGCATGAACACTACGCCTCGAAAGTGGATGTATCCCGTATCTAAGAAAATCCTAGAAGAAAGATTTGGGAATGTAGAGGAATTGAAGACGTATCCTATGGCTATTACAGCTGCAGGAGCAATCCTCTCTTACGCCACAGATACTCAGTTCAGCGAATTGCCACACCTCAGGCCACCGTCCCTTATGGTCAAGACCAATACAATGACCCTAGATGCTGTGACTCTCAGGAATCTGGAGATAGTACGTACTATCAGTGATTCTTCCAAGGATACCTTATTCGCGGTCATCAACCGCACATCTACTGCTGGTGGTTCCAGAAGACTAAAGGATTGGTTGCTAAGGCCTCTACACAATCTTGAAAGGATCGATGAAAGGCACGATGCAGTTCAGGAATTATTCGATAATACACTTAGCCGTCGAGAGATACGGGACATTCTCAAGGGATTCCAGGATGTCGAGAGGTTATTATCGCGACTAGGACATGGCTCGATCTCACCACGGGATCTGGATAGTCTCCGTTCGAGTCTGGATACACTTAAGGATCTCAAGCAGTTCCTAAGCGAGGAACCACTCAAATCCAAACTGATGAAGAGACTTATCAAATCCATAGACCCTCACAAACAGGTCTCCCAGAAACTGGCTGAGGCGCTGGTCGAGGATCCACCCCTGGTCCTCAGAGATGGTGGGATCTTCAAGAAGGGATATTCACAGGAACTGGATGATCTGCGAGCAAGAGCCAGCAGCGGCAGGAAATGGGTAACAGCTCTGGAATCTGAGGAAAAGAAGAAGACCGGCATTCCGAAATTGAAGGTTGGATACAACCGGGTCTTTGGGTATTATCTCGAGGTCCCCAAGGCATATGCAAAGAAAGTACCTGAAAGTTATCACCGTAAACAGACCGTTGCTGCCGGAGACAGGTATATCACTCCTGAATTGAAGGAGAAAGAAACGTCCATACTGAGAGCAGATGAGAGGTCGCAGGCACTGGAAACCGAACTATTCAAGGAACTGAGGGAATGGATCATGGAATTCCTGGGTTCGTTGCAGTCTACCACTATGGCAGTCTCTAGAATAGATGGTATATGTTCTCTGGCCGAGGTCAGTCAGGCCAACAATTACGTCAGACCCGAGATGTCAGATGATGGAGCCTTATCGATATCGGATGGAAGACACCCAGTCATCGAGATTCTCAGGGAAGGACAATACATCCCCAACAGTTTGCAATTGGATAACAAACAACGTCAATTGATGATTCTGACCGGACCTAACATGGGTGGAAAATCGACCTACATGAGACAGACTGCACTCATATGTGTGATGGCTCAGGCCGGTTGTTTCGTTCCTGCATCATCGGCTAGACTGGGGATTGTAGATCGGGTATTCACGCGCGTAGGTGCGCATGATGACCTCGTACACGGGCATTCAACTTTTATGGTCGAAATGTTGGAATTGGCTAATATTCTAAGGAATGCGACTCCTGACAGTCTTGTACTTCTAGACGAAATCGGAAGAGGAACTTCTACTTTTGACGGATTGGCACTGGCTTGGGCAGTCTCAGAGGAATTGCATGCTGGTAAAGGTGTCAAGACCATGTTCGCCACTCACTATCACCAACTCACAGATGTCTCCAGTATTCTGGACCGATCAATCAACTGTCATATGCAGGCCAAGGAAGACGGTCATGAATTGACATTACTGCACCGTGTAGCTGATGGTCCTACCGATGCCTCATTTGGTATTCACGTCGCGAAAATGGCCGGTGTCCCCGAAGAAGTGTTGGTGAGAGCAAGGAAAGTTCTAAAGAAACTGGAAGAGGGATCCACCATCGAAGTCTCCAAAGTTGGACCAGTACAATCTGTTTTCAGCACTGAATTTGGTGCCCGCTCGGAAGCCAAGGAAAATCCAATCCTGGACGAGGTTCGCAAAATGGACTTGATGAATCTGACTCCTTTACAGGCTCTCGAAAAATTACACGATATCCAGCAGAAACTGCTCTAACCTACTACAAAACTGTAGCGTTTGGTATTGGAATTTTCATCTTCATCTACAGCCTTGAAAGTGAAGGAATAGGCTTCCACACTCAAACCATCCTCGAAATGATAATACCATCCTCGAAGTGATAATAGTACATATTGTCTGCAACAATGCCAAACTGATTGCCAGCTTCCAATTTGGTCATCATCTCATAACTCATGAAGCCGCTACCGCCTTTGCTGCCTGATATCTGAACATTATCGATTTCCCAGTTGTCTTTGACGCTGATCAACAGGACAAAAGGCGTGTCAGTTCCCAATTCCAGTGTGGTATTCCATTCCCCGTCAGCTTCAGTATAAAGCTCCATCTGCTGAAACTTGGGTTTGGCAATATCATTGAATGGTGGATTAGAGAGCAGGATGAACAAGCCCAGCCAGGCCATGAATGACATGAATAGTGGACCAAACCAGTTTTTCCTTTCGAATTCACTGGTGTCCGTAATGTAAGGAAGGATGAGTAGCAGGCCAAAAGGAGATGCGAGCCCCAGAAACACTACCATGCCTCCCACGTCAGTCATTCTTACAATAAAGTAACATATCAATGCCACGACAATCGCGTAAAAGACGGCAAAGATGGCAACTTTAGAATCTCTGACTTCTTTTGTTCTGTATTCTCCGCGGTTGAATTCAGGAAACGTAAATGTCTCCTCACGTTTACCCTTTTTCTTGGCCATTGGGCGCTATCAATGGAGGTTAAATAAAGCCCCGTGTGGACTCCAATACAGTGACCGAAGAGGAAGAAAAAATAGAGCCCACTTGGACCGGGATGCCTATTGAGGTCCATATTCGTAGACATGCTCAATTCATACTAGTAATCCTGTTCATTCTGTATCTTGCTGTGACTACAAGTCCAGAGGGTGAATTTTGGTTGTTTTCAGGATACACACAATTCGCAATAACCTTGCTTATCTGGGTCCCAGGCGTAAGATGGGCTGAGAATGAAGGTCATTTGGAAAAATACAATCTCGACCTTGTATGGGGGCGTTCTTTCATCATGTGGAGAACAAACGCAGGAAAGGACTTCATAGAATGGCTCGCACAGTATAAGCCATTCTGGAGAAGAGTAGGTGATGTTTGGGTCGTCACAGTTTTCTTCATCATGATCCTGATGTTCCTGTTACTGGCTTGGCAAGCGACTCTGGCCTGGCAGATCCCCAAGACCTCAGCTGTTTCACCCAAGATGATGATTGGATTGCCCGGACTTAATCCCATCATTCCACTATGGTATGGTATTCTGGCACTGGTTGTTGCGATGGTGGTCCATGAATTCAGTCATGGGATACTGAGTCGTGTAGCTGATGTCAAGATTAAGGCTCTGGGATTGTTACTGTTTATTTTCCCAATAGGGGCATTTGTCGAACCTGATGAAGAAGAAATGAAAAGCATGGCAAGATGGGAACGGATGAGACTGTACTCTGCCGGTCCTGGCAGCAACATGGTTATTGCCATAGTCTTCTCTTTGCTTTTTTCGTGGGGAATGGTGGCTTCTCTGGAACCGTCGAATGACGGAGTCCTATCGGCCAGTGTAGTCGTTGATTATGGAGGAGAGGAGGCTGGACTTGAACCCTGGATGCTGATAACCTCAGTCAATGATCAAGAGGTGAACAATGCACAGGATTTCTCTGACATAATGAATGAGACCTATGCTGGACAAACGGTGAACATTTCGGTGTTGAACAAAGGCCAACCCGAGACCTATCAGGCAGTTCTTTCAGACAAAGGGAGTTACTACCTGAAATATTATCCCGATTATTACGAATCATGGATGTCTGGTAAAGGCTTCATGGGAATAGCAGTAGTCAATCCTGAAGTGGTGACAGACAGTCTGTCACATCCTGGCAGTAGTGGAGGTTCAATGTTACAATACATCACCCTTCCTTTCCAGAAGCTGCAACCATTCCCTGACCATTTTACGGCCCTCTTCGAACCGACGGGAATCCCGGGGATATTGCCTGAGGGACTTTTCTGGGTATTGGCAAATTCATTCTATTGGATCTTCTGGCTCAATCTGATGGTCGGATTGACCAACGCATTACCTGCCGTCCCCCTGGATGGAGGATTCATCTTCGCTGATGGTGTTACTGGAATACTGGACCAGTTCAAAGGAGGATTGACCGAGGAACGGAAGGAGGGAATTGTCGACAATCTGGTCGGAGTCCTGGCTTTCACTGTTATTTTCTTGGTGGTCTGGCAACTGATCGGACCGAGACTAGTTGGTATTGATCCAGTTATACTAGATGCCAACATAAATGCAGCCGAAACGCAAGGATGGACTGGGGACGTTTTCGAATTTGATGCATCCCTGTCTGAAGGTGCATTCGTAACCTATGAATGGGACTTTGGAGACGGTAATACTGCAACCGGTGAAAGCGTGTCGCATACCTGGTCCGAAGGTGGATTGTACTTTGTGGTCCTGACTGCTAAGGATGGTGAGGATCGGCAAAGTGTGGAATTCGAACAGGTCAGTATTAATCATAACCAATCAGGAGATGGGAGCGTTAGTGGCGGCTCGGATGATTCCATTGGTGTTACTATCAATCCTTACGTTGAGAGCGTGAACGTATACGTCAATATCACTGGTGACAGTGGATTCCCATTTGTGACGTCTGAAGTTACCGTCACCATAAGCGGACCTGCGGGAACTGAATTCTCTGAGAGTTATTCATTGAATAATGGTCAAACTCAATCAATTCAATTCAGCACTAATGAGGGGGAACTTGTTGGTGAATGGGAATTATTCTTGGAAGCTGATGATCCGGTGTCTGATTTCACTTATGACTATGATTGGTACAATTACTACCTATCCAGTGGTTGAAACGAGTCTTTAATAATGCTGAACATTTTTAGGCCGTTGGATATAGGGAAACAAACCCTGATAAATCACGTTCCGGAACTAAATCAATGACAAAAGATCCAGTGCCGCTAAAAGCCATACACCATATAGAATTCTGGGTGGGCAATGCGAAGCAGGCCGCGCACTTCTATAGAACTGCTTTTGGTTTCAATCAAATTGCATATTCTGGTCTAGAAACAGGAGATCGGGAAAAGGCCAGTTATGTTCTTGAACAGGGGAAGGTCAGGCTGATACTTTCAACACCACTCAGTGGAGACAATGGTATCTCATCACACATAAAGAAACATGGAGATGGTGTCAAGGACATAGCATTTCATGTCAATGATGCGGCTGCCTGTTACAAGGCATGTATAGAACGTGGAGCAAAGAGCGCTGCCGA
>Ga0208524_1000885_pt1 | contig 14850 bp, 10 predicted proteins | sample ETNtaG_28_FD_185779 | JGI IMG/M metagenome (GOLD analysis project Ga0208524, IMG submission 185779) | Marine microbial and viral communities from oxygen minimum zone, Eastern Pacific Ocean - ETNP201406SV61 (SPAdes) (version 2) | ecosystem: Environmental > Aquatic > Marine > Oceanic ... | reverse complement strand
TCCTCTCGGTGGCTCACAATAAATAATAATAAGGAGATACCATGCTAGCAGCCATTTCAAAAACCAATATCAAAGTATTTCAGAAAGCGTATAAAAGTAGCCCTACTAATAAACTTTCTCGGAATGCCCTTACCCGAACCAGTATGTTGGATGTTGCTATGGATTGGGATGCCTTTCGAAAGGTAGATCACACCTATTCTCATACTATTCCCAATGAAATAAAAAAGGTCACTAATCAGAAAGCCAGTGGGAGGTGTTGGGGATTTGCTGGGCTGAATCTCATGCGTTTGGCTGTATGCGATAAATATAATTTAAAGGAATTTGAATTCTCTCAAAATTACTTCATGTTTTGTGATAAGCTGGAAAAATCAAATTACTTCCTGGAAAACATACTGGCAACTTTAGATGAATCCTTCGATAGTCGGCTCATGATGTGGTTGCTGTCTGAACCTATTGGAGACGGAGGTCAATGGGATATGTTTGTAAACCTCATGGAAAAATATGGGGTAATGCCTAAATCTGCTATGCCGGAAAGTTTTCAGAGTAGTCAATCCCGAATGATGAACCGCTTTATTACTCGGAAACTAAGAGAATTTGCATCTCAATTACGGAAAATGCATTCTAACGGAGCCAAGCTAACCGAACTTCGTAAAGAAAAAGAAAATATGTTAGCTGTAGTGTATAATATGCTTTGTATCTGCCTGGGAACTCCTCCTGAAACTTTCGATTGGCAATTTAGGGATAAGAAGAAAAAATTTAAACGAATTAATAATTTGACTGCATTAGATTTTTATTCTAAACATGTAGATGTAGTTTTAAAGGACAAGGTTTGCCTCATTCACTGCCCCATGTCAAATAAAGAAATGAATGAACATTACACTGTAAATTATTTAGGAAATGTAATGGGTGGAGATGCTATTTCGTATGGTAATGTGGAAATTGAGGTAATGAAACGGGCAGCAGCAAAATCCATCAAGGCTGGTGAAGCAGTTTGGTTTGGCTGTGACGTAGGCAAAATGTTTCATCGGGATTTAGGAGTAATGGATATGAACCTCTATGATTTTGAGCTTCTGTTTAACACGGAGTTTAACATGGATAAAAAGACCAAACTGGAATATGGTGATAGTGTTATGACCCATGCCATGCTCCTCACAGCCGTAGATATGAAGGGCGGCGATTCCATTAAATGGCGGATTGAAAATAGCTGGGGAGAGAAGGGAGGCGATAAGGGATATATGCTTATGACAGATAAGTGGTTTGATGAATACACCTATGAGGTAGTCATTGATAAAAAGTATCTTGGGAAAAAAGTACTGGATATTTTTGATCGGGAACCTGTTGCTCTGAACCCCTGGGATCCTATGGGGTCACTGGCTCTTAAATAGATTCTGGAAAGAATAATAAAAAGCCCCTGAATTTATCAGGGGCTTTTTATTAATTAATTACTGTGGTATCAGCAGGAATATCTACCGGTGGCGGCGGAGGAATTTCTTCTTTTGGCTTTTCTCCCCAATAAGTTTCACGAGTATTTAACATGTAAGTCACATTCTCATCGGCTAAATAAACATTTGGATCGTCACCAATTCGAACATAAGACCGAGAATAATCTGACTTTGACCGTCCGAAAACATAATACCCAACGGTTTCACCGTTAAAATCTATTACGGCTAAATGGGTTCCTGTGGAATCATCTATTGAATATTTACTATATTTTTCAGGATTTTCAGAAATAATGGTACCTTTGTTTACTTTTAATACTTTCTCAAAAAGGTTGTTCATTGATTGAGGCTTAATTTCTAAAGTATCGTTCCCAGAAATTCTCCAAATAGTATCCACTCGGGCAAGCTCAATTGCCTGTTCTCCATTTTGAATGAGAAATTTAAAAATATCTTCCGGATCATTGGGAAAAATTGCCTCCGTAGAACTTTTGTGTTTTGATTGAGAACTCTTATTTAATAAAAATAATCCAATAAATACTAAAAGAACAATCAATGCAATTTGCAGATTTTTAGCCATAGATTTCCTCCAAAACCTTTGCTCGGTTTTTTTCACGCCTCATTCTTAACCCGCCAAATGCCATCACTAGAAGAGATGGAAGCAAAATATTAATCCATTTCCAGCGAGCTTTTACATCATCTTCTAATTCCTGCAAGGGGCGGTTTGTAATTTCACGACTTCTGAGAGCAATTAACTCCTTGTCACCCAAGAGATAATCAACTGCATTCATGACAAAAATATGATTTTCAGGTGCAGCACCCCCTCCATCATCGGCAATAAATTTAGAATCAGAAATCAAAATCAATTGACTTAATGTTCCGTTTGCAGAATGGGTAATCTCTGCCAATACGCCTAATACTTTTCCAGTTTCATTTAGTTGACGGAAAGAAGGATTTGCTTTTGGATCAGGATTCAAATTAAAAAACTCTTCCATTGTCGTAGATCGATTTGAACTTGTAAATAAGGGAATGATATTTACATTTTCACCACTAGGCACACTATCATTAATTACAATTTCACTAGCGAACATCAAGCGCGCCGACTCTAATCCATTTACCATTACCACTCCATCATTAAAATTATTCTCTTTTATTACAGGGAGGAAGGGATAGTCCATGGGAACAGGAATTCGAATAAAGCCTAAATTTTGCTGTACATTCACTTTGCCGCAATTCTGATCCAGAACCAGATTGGGTGCAATATGCAATCCATAAGTATTCAGCAGTGAATATATATTCGATTCGATTGGATTTGCCTGTTGAGTAGCAAGGTCTGTTTTAATTCTATTTTGGTTTAATAATATATTCCCGCCTCGATCAATAAAATCTTTTAAATTTTGCTGTTCATCGGCAGTTAATGAATCTTCTAACCCATTTATTAATAGTAATGAGATATTATCAGCAACCGTCACATTTAGATTTATATTTTGAATGTTATATCGCTGAGCTAAAAGCTGGGAGATATTTTCATTTTTGATTTGCTCCTGACCTGCAGTTTTAGCAATGGCAAGAGTTTCTTTATTGGTATCTACCAGTTTTTTAATTTTAGTAGTAATATCATATTCTAATCCGGTGGTGGTTTGAATTACCGGAATTGTTTCCCGTTCATCTTCATAAAGGAAAACCATACCCATATAAACCCGCTTCACCTCAATATTATCATTCTCAATGACTTGTAATTGCACAGGTTGAATTCCGGACTTTTGGGCATCTTCCTGCATTTTTTCGTCATCATCTGTATGGTAGAATTCAAAATGTATATTGCCATCCGAATAGGCTGCATACTCTTCTAAAATATCTTGAAGATATCTCCTGTTATTTCCATATTCTCCAGGAAGGTTATCAGAAAAATATACTTTCATTGTGAGCCGGTCATCAATTTTTTCTACCACAGATTTACTGGAATCAGATAAACTATACATTTTATTTTCTGTTAAATCCCATCTGAAAAACAAACTTCTGGACACTATATTTAATAAAACTAAGATAGCCACTACTATCCCAATATATGTCAAAAAGGATTTTTTATTTTGAGTACTCATTATTATTTCCACCTCCGAATTTCTAGCATACGAACAGTCATAAACAAAAATAGGCCAACAACTGAAGCAAAGTAAATAAGATTTCTGCTGTCAATCACCCCTCGAGAAATATTAGAAAGATGATAATCAACACTTAGATATTGTATAATCCCTGTTAGTGCAATCGGAACAAACATGAGCATTTTATCCATAAGAAAGAAAATCAGCACAATGAATATCCCTATAATAAATGCCACTACTTGATTATCAGTAAGGCTGCTGGCGAAAGTGCCCACGGCCGAATAAACGGCACCAGCAAGTGCAAGTCCCAGATATCCTGTAAACACGGCGCCATAATCAATATTGGTTCCAACTTGAGTCAAAGTAATAAAATGTACCATAGAAACAAGTAATCCTGCCAAAACCAGGCTCAATGCTGCCAAAAATTTACCAGCTACAAAATCTAAATCTTTAAGAGGTAGCGTAGAAATTACTTCCATGGTTCCCAAGTTTTTTTCACGGGCAATTAGACTCATTGTTACTGCAGGTATAAAAAAGAGGTATACCAGGGGGATTATATTAAATAGTGACCGCATATCAGATTGGTTAAAGAGAAAAAAGGTTCGTGTGAAAAAGTACCCTGTAATAACAGCAAAAATAACCAGAAAGATGTAGGCCATTGGACTATTAAAATAAGATTTCATTTCTTTAAAGTAAACTGCTTTCAGGTTACGCATTTGCTTTATCCTCCATTGTGAGAGTGCGAAATACAGATTCCAGATTTACGCTATGGGGGCTCATCTCAGTCACTACCCAATTAGAATCTACAGCATATTGAAACAACTCTTCGCGCGGATCTAAATCTTTGGCATATTCCAATTGAAGTATTTGAGATCCATTGTGCGATTTTGTATCAACTAAACTAATGGACGGAATTTTTTCAGTTAACGTTTTAATAGTTTCATCCTCAGCATTTTTAATTTCTAAAGTGAGTTTTGTATTTCCGATAAATCCACTCATGAGTTCTTCATTGGTACCATCAGCGACTATCTCTCCCTTATTAATAATAATAATTCTATTCACTGTGGCTTGAATTTCCTGTAAAATATGGCTGGACATTAACACCAATTTTTCTCTTCCCAAATCTTTTATCAAATTACGAATTTCTACAATCTGATTAGGGTCGAGACCCGTAACCGGTTCGTCTAATATAAGTATATTGGGGTCATGGATCATTGCACATGCCAATCCAATTCTCTGTTTATATCCTTTTGAACATTCAGAAATCATTCTATGAATAACTTCTTTTAATCCACACTGCTCAACGACTCGAGCCAATGAGTTCTTAAAGGCTTTTCCAGTAATGTTGCGGATAGTTCCTGTGAATTCCAACAAATCATATACCCGCATTTCAGAGTATAAGGGGTTTAATTCTGGCAAGTAGCCAATATGTTTTTGGATTTCTAGAGTATGTTCTTGAATTTCCAAGTCATTTACATACACATTACCAGATGTTGGAGTAAGAAATCCAGTCATCACTTTTAAAGTGGTAGATTTTCCTGCACCGTTTGCCCCTAAAAATCCAACAATTTCACCATCGTTTAATTCAAAATTTATGGATTTTACAGCTTTAACATCACCGTAGAATTTGGTAAGATTTTCAACTTTAATCATTGTGGTACTTCCTATTTAAATTTAGTGAAGGGCTTTTAATTGATGCCGATAAGAATGTTTTAGACTTTTAACTACTTTCTTTAACGAAAGAAGTTCCATCCCATTTAAAACCTTCATATTCAAATCCTGAAAAACCCTCTATATCGGTTATATTATTTTCAGCAATATAACGTATAAATTCTCCTTTTACCGCTTTACCAAAATGCCCGGCAGCAGATTTTTTCCCTTTATTAGTTATTTGAAAGTCTACGGGTATTACATTTTCTTTATTAGGTTTATATGCTTTTCTATGAACCTGAGGAAGAAGGTCAACAATTACTTTTTCGTCTTTAAGAGTTTCAGTAAGAACAGGATTCCAGTGGTGCTGAAGGGATAGAACATTCATTTTCAGTTTATAATCTGGGATCGGTGTTTTTGGAGTGAGCAATCCAAATAAACCACTGAAAATATAGATATACTTTTCCATATAACCTTTTGCTTTTTCTGAAAGTGTGGACCAACCGATATGTTCATATACGACTCCCGTATATCGTTCAATTGCTGGCGCACAACGACTGTTAAAAACATCTTGGTTTTGTCTGTGAAACATCAACGCTTTTTCCGCTGATGTACCGTACACAGATGAGAGATCTTCATCGTCAATTAATTCAAGCAATCTTACAACTTGGTTTACTTCTCGCTCATACCGGAATTTTGTTTCTGAAAAGAGGGTATTCCCTGGTTTTACTTTTGCTTTTCCCTCGCTTGGCGGGATTAATATTTTCATATATTTTCCTTATAAAAATTTAAAGTTGGATAAATGCTAATTAAAAAATGGTGGTAAATTTAAGATTATAGATAAAATAATCTCAATGGATATTTTAAATTGTCCGGAAATTTTTATTATCGTTCGGAAATTTCAATGAGTAATTGTTTATATAGTGAACGATCAAGCATATTAAGAATGTCTAAAGTTTCCTTTACTTTTTTATTTTTATTTAATTTATAATATGATTTTCCCAATGCAAAATATATTTCTGGATCTTCAGGATCAATTTTCAGCGCCTCTCTAAAAGTTCGTGCAGCATCTAATTCTTCATCTAAACCAGACAGGGATTTGCCTATATAATATAAAATTCGATGATCATTTTGAGAAAATCCATTAGCTCTTTGCAAGGCCAAAAGTGCGGCAGGATAATCTCCAATTTCAAAGTAACATTTACCTAAGAGAAAAAATGCAATTTCATCTTTAGAATTATGTGTTATATACTCTTCAAAATATTGTGCCGCTATATTAAAATCCTGCACCTCCATAAAAGCCACGCCTAGTTGGTATTTAATTTCTACATCATCCGGCTTAAGGTGTAATGCTTCCTGAAATGCCAAAATTGCAGACATAAATTTCCCTTGATTGCCATAGGTTAATGCAAGCTGATAATACATCTGCATAGTGGGGATAGTACAATTTATAGCCTCATTAAAAACAATTTCTGCATTATAATATTCCCCTAATTCATTATAAATGCTTCCCATCCTGATCATGATTTCGTAATTCTCATCATCAAAAAGTAATATATCTCTATAGACTTTTATTGCATTTTCATAATATTTCAATTGATAATAGGACTCTGCTAAAGCAACGTTAATTTCCAATTCTTCAGGGAAAATTTCCCTGATTCTATTATAGGTATCTATGGCTTCAGGAAAACGGTTTTCTGAAATAAAAATTTCTCCCATAGCTTTTAAAACATGAATACTATCCGGTTGAATTATAATAAATTGACGTAGGGGTTCCATTGCTTGTTTTAATTGTCCGGTACGATATAGCAGCATACCCAGCCGATAATGTACATCTTCAATTTCCGGTGAATATTCCCGTGCCTGAGAATAAGCAAAAACTGCTTTATCAATTTCCATAATATTTTCATTTATTAGTCCAAGATAATAAAAGGCAGGACCATATTGTGGATTAATATTAATAGTTCTGTTGAATGCTTCTCTGGCCTGAATGATTTTTTCAGATTCAAAATAGGATTTTCCTAAATTGAAATAAGTGTCACTATTTTCTGGATCTAATAGAAGTGATTGTGTAAGGTTTGGAATGGCTTCCTTAAATTTTTTATCTTCCATTAAGGATAACCCCAAATAATAATATGAAATATGATTATAGGGGTCAATTTTCAATGCCATTCGTAACGCAGAAACGGCATCCTTGAATTCTGCCAAATGATACAAGCATAACCCAACCCCTATTTGGGCATTTGTATTTAGTGAATCCAGCCATAGTACCTTTTGGTATTGGAATAAAGCATCAAACCATTCACCTTTATCAAACAATAAATTTGAATACAAAAGCAGACCTCTTAAATCTGATGGCTGATTGTAAATATAATTTTGAATATATCCGTATGCATCTTCATTTGAAGAATTGAAAAGTGCTAAATAAAAATAGGATGCCCCCGTTGTGTCAAATTCTATCTGGAATGAAAATGCATTTGTCATATTTTGTGCAAAAGAGGAATCGTTTGGAAAAAAATCCATTAAAAATTGTAAATCCAGATTATCAGTTTGATTATCCAATGCTTCATTAAACTGGATGGCTGCTTCTGAATATAAACCGTGTTCCATATAAGATAATCCTAAATTCATTTTATCAAATGCAATGTCTTCTTCAGGTGAAAAAAGGGTATCATCTTCAATTGGGAATTCAGGATAAATGCTGTTGGGTGATTGGAAAATTGTAGAGATAGATTTCAGTTGGTTTTCAACAATTTGAATCCCAAGAGAATCGTTTTGAAAGGAGTATATTTTCATTAAGCTTAGCAGGGGTTGCTCTAACGCATTTTGTTCTAATTGAAATGAGTCTTGAAAAATTATTATTGCTTGATGAAAATAATAATCTGCTATATCAGGCATGCCTGAAATTGAATACATTTCACCCAATCGCTGCAGTGTTTCCCCAATTTTAATGTCATTTTTGCCGAAGGTGATTTCCTGTTCGGCAAGTAAATCCTCAAACACTATTATTGCATTACCATAATCTCCTTGATGATAATAGTTTTCTGCTTTAGCTTGAAGGAGAATTAATTCATCTATATCTTGGGCAGAAACCAAGAACGTCATGAGGAGAGTATAAAGTAAAAAATAAAGAAGTTTCATTTGGCTTAAAAAATTATAAGGTATCTCAAATGCATAATAAACGAGGATGTTCCAATAAAATCAAACTTAATATTATTTAATTTCATTTAATTCAATTTTAAATAATCCAGATAATTCCATTAAATCATTTATCACCATTGCGCCAGTGCTTTGTAGTCTTGAAATACAATTATGCCCATGACTCAAAAGTATGCAATCAACTCCCATTGTAATGGCAACTTCAAAATCATGATCAGTATCTCCAATCATTAAGATTTCTTTAGGATTCATTTTAAGCTGTTTAATCCAATTAACTCCATTTTCAACTTTACTATGTGCGTAATGATTATCTAGTCCAATAATACCAATGAACTGATTTCTAATTTTATAATACTGTGTTAGATCATCCAACAAAATTTGATGTTGTGCCGATAGAATGGAATGACTAATTCCTAATTTCTGTAATTCATTCAATAGGGGAATTACTTGAGGATATAGCTTAGCTTTAAAGCAGTTTTTTTCATACTCTTTGATAAATTCTAAACCTGAGTTTTCAAATGATTCCCTGTCAAAATCAAACCCCAATTTTATATAATAGTCTTTTACTGGAAATCCAAAAATCTCACGATAGCTTTCAAGAGTAATGGCTTTCATTTTTCGCCGTTTTAAAACGATGTTCATAACCTCAACAAACAACCATCCGTCATTAAGCAAAGTGCCGTTCCAATCCCAGATTATATGTTTATATTGAGCAAAATTATTCATAGTAGGTATAGCTGGTGGCTGATTAATAAATCATTATTCTTTATCAATTTGAGCCGTAAAATGGATTTCTTTTTTTGAATTGGCAGATACGTCCACAGTAAATAATGCTCTGTATGCATCCAGCCTCTCAAATTTTAAATTTGAATTTGTAATATCCCAACGACCATCTGAAAATTGTTCAGTCCAACTAATGGAAACAGATTTATCTTTTCGATTTTCAAATATTGCGTTTAATTCTGCCTTACCGCGATCCTTATTTATTTTGTACCCTTGAATTATAAAAGTACAAAGAATCTCGTGGGTTTTTCCCGTTTCAAGTTTAACTTTATCATTGTTTTCTACAATACCCGATGAACCAACACCAATATAAGTAAGAATGCCGTTTTCTCTTTCATACACATTAAAGTTTCCACCGGGAATCTGAAAATCACCAATATTTTTTGCTACTATTTCGTATCTGACAAATACGGGAATATCCGTTGATTGAGCAGGTGTATTTCTCCGATATCTGTTAAGAGAATGGGAAATATGATAAGTGGTACTATAAGGCAATTTATTTTCAGTTAAAAATTTATGGCGTATTTGAGAATTTTTAACTAAGCTGATTTTTTCAGGAATGGTGAAAATGACATGTTCTTCAGACTTATTTACTTCTGGCTGGTCAGAATAAGAATCGCTACTCTTTGACATTGTATGAGCCATTCGTTTTGTAATATTAGGATTCCCTGCTTGGGCTCCAAAATTAACCGAGCCCGATACTAATGATACATTTGCATACTTATAGGTAATTTTATTATCATTTCTAATGGAATACCATCCCTCAATTTCCCCGATTTTATCAGAGGTCAAATAAAAATTATATTCAGCGCTCCAGTCTATACCTCTGGTAATATAAGTTAAATTATAGTTGGCCTGTTTTGTTGAATTATTAATGACACAATTTAAATAGGGGTAATCAGTAATGCCATTCGGGATATCAGAAAATCGGTAATTGTAAGGCGGATTAATTACAATTTTTCCATCAATTTCAAAAACAGGAGCAGTGACATTAGAAATAAGTTTTCCTTTTGTTGAAAAAGTTATACTGCCATTTTCACCATATTTCACCAGTTCAATCTCATTTCCAATATTAGCATTTAACATATATTCATCAGAAATAGGAAGGTAAAGGTATTCTTTTGATATAACCTTCATGTCATCAGAAGATATATTTATTGACGAGGATTCAGCCGCATGAGGTATTTTAGATATTATTAATTTTTGTTTTCCTTCCTGAGAAAACTTCTTTTGTCGTTCTTCTTGAACCAATGCACGCCCCTGGTTGTAAATTTTAATAGTTGTTTGAGCGGCCATTATACTACACAACATGGCATTTAGAATTATAAATTTAATCATAGACATATTATTCCATATTTTAAAACTGGGTTGTTGTTAGGCTTGTATAAAGCAATTAATCCTACTAAATTTATTGATATTATTCCATCAATGAAAACAGAATGACATTCGGAGAAAAAATATTTTTCTTCATCTTTGGTTTTAGATTCCTGGTAGCAACTACTGTTCCTTTGGAGTTTTCCTTAGTTCCTAAAATCAACTGTTTTGACCTGAATAGGAATGGTAATCCAGATTTTATAGCTCTAAGCAATTCAGCCTCTCCACGAACAATATACCACATAGAGGTCTTTTCATCCAAAACTGAAATCCTGTGGGAATTTACAATGCCGGAAACTAAAAAGGGGTATTTTGTAGATATGATATTAGGAGATTTCGATAAGGATGGTGTCATTGAGTTAATTGCAACTGCCTACCAGGATGATAGCAATGACATTTTTTATATTTTTTCTCTTGATGAATTTGGTTATAATGGCACCCCCCCAACAATTACTGGCATAAAAAATATCTCCAGTATTAATAATCCCAGAAGATTATACAAAATGCAACCTGGCGCCAATGGACAATCCCTATTTTTATTTACTCAGGGAAGTCCAAACCGTCAAGTAGTAATGTGTGAATATTCAGGATATGAAATAATTTCTGTAGGTTTTATGGGTAAAGAATTTTTAAAAAATACCATGTCCCTTATTGATATAGCCTTGGGAGATTTTGATGGAGATGGTGGAGAAGATATTTTCATATTAGATAATGGATTTACACCAAGTGGCTACATTATTTATTCAGATGGAAAAGAAATGTCGAATACACTAAACGGTTATCCTCGTTTGAAATATCTCCATAAAAATGGAGTGGACTTAAACTTTGATGGTACTGATGATATCATTATGGTAAACAGGAGTGGGGAACTTATGAGCAATATTTGGGGGAATGAGCCCCTTTCTTTTTCAAAAGATAAAATTAATAGTATCATCATTAAATCAGATAACGGATTTGTTTATCTCACAAGTATTACAAAATCAGGAAAGATTGAAAATTACAGTCTTGATCCTCTTACCCGCAGTATTTTATCATCTGAAATTATCTCACCAAAGTTTAATCATAATGGATATAAAACAGTCCATTCCCTTATAACTCAAAAAGATATTTTATTATTCCATGACGGTAATAATCCCGAACTTTGGTTAACATCCTTGGCAATAGAATTAATTACGGATACTCCACCTCCCCTACCAATTCAACGGATATATAATAGAAACCCCGATTATGTAATAAACGTAGGGGATAATTTTTCACATTTAATCCAGTGGGAAACTTCCGCCACATTTCGAAATTTTACTGAGGAATTTCTTCCTGAAAATATGGAATTTGATTTGGATGAGTTAACGTTGAATTGGATTCCAAGACAGGTACAGTTGGGGTATCATGAATTATCTTACAAATTAGAGTTACGTGAAAAGGGTAATCGTAAGTTGGCGTCTGATAATGGGAAAATTTATGTTAGTCAAAATGAACCCCTCAGTGAAAAACCATATTCTTTCCTTTTATATGTAAATGACCCAATTTCATTCCAAAAACAACAGGATAGTATTACCATTGTAAATGGGGAATTATTTGAATGGATTATACCCATTGATGATGACAATGCTGATGCACAATTATCGATTAAAATCATTAGTGGGGAAAAAAGTGCAAATTATGATTTGCTTCAACCTGAAATAACCCTGGTTCCTGTTTCTGTAGATAATAAAATTGAAGAAGAGCCTGCTGTAGTTGAATCTGAAAAAATTGTAGAAATTGAGCCAGAGGTTAAAACAGATACTGCTGTACCCCAACAAGAAACGATTATTGAAAATATTAAAATTGAGATTGAGGAGCCGATTTATGTAGATTCGATACGTACTCAATATGAAAAGTTTGCCGAAGAAAAACTAGAATCAGAAGAGGATCCGTTTAAAAAGACAAAACAGGAATCTTCGGTTGAAGAATTTAAAACGATGGAAGAGGAATATAGGGAAAAACTCAAAACGCATAAGAAAATTCTAAAGGATGGTAAAAATATCTGGATACCCATTGACTCACTATTAGTATCTGAAGATAGTACCACAGTTGAGGAGCCAAAAATTGAAAATCCGGAAGTAAGTGAAGTAGCAACAATTCCGACTTCGGATTCCTTATCATTTTCAGATAAAACTGGAGATGAGGAATTAATTGTAGATAATATTGAAGAGATACCCATTGACTCACTATTAGTATCTGAAGATAGTACCACAGTTGAGGAGCCAAAAATTGAAAATCCGGAAGTAAGTGAAGTAGCAACAATTCCGACTTCGGATTCCTTATCATTTTCAGATAAAACTGGAGATGAGGAATTAATTGTAGATAATATTGAAGAGATACCCATTGACTCACTATTAGTATCTGAAGATAGTACCACAGTTGAGGAGCCAAAAATTGAAAATCCGGAAGTAAGTGAAGTAGCAACAATTCCGACTTCGGATTCCTTATCATTTTCAGATAAAACTGGAGATGAGGAATTAATTGTAGATAATATTGAAGAGATATCCAGCACTGATAATCAATTTGTTGAAATTACTTATGCTGAACTCGTAAAGCATAAAACGCAATTTTCTTGGCTACCACATACTGCCCCTGGAGATTACAATTTTACAATTGCCGTAACAGACGGATTTACATCCGATACTTCTTTGTTTACAATTACTGTTCATCCGGAAATCGATTTAAGCTTGAATAAAACTCATTTTACTGCAACGGTAGATCAGATGTTTAATACAAGCCTTATTCTGAAACCTTCATCCCAATCTGAAAAATATAATTTTAATTTAATTGATGCTCCCGAAAATATGAAAATCGATACAACTGGAACTATTAATTGGGTGCCACTACCAACTCAAGTTGATGATTATAATTTCCAATTAGAGGTTACAGATGGGATTGCAACCTCTAGGCTACAATATGAAATTTATGTAAATGCTCCTCCTGTTATTTCGTCAAGACCTAGAGAGATATTTATTTTACCCTTAGGAGAACAATTAAATTTTCCTATGGAAAATTTTGATATGAATACTAATACCAAATTAAAATGGAAATTGCTGAGTGGTCCTACTGATATGGCATTGAATTCTCAAGGTGTTTTGAGCTGGGGAGGATTTGAATTGGGACATCATCCCTATGAAATTCAACTCACAGATGGAATTGATTCCGTTCAGTGGGAAGCGTCTATTTATGTGAATGCCCCTCCAGTTATTACCAGCAAACCAGTTGTGGCAGTGCCAGAAGGGGAGCGGTATGAATACCCCTTATTTGCAATAGATGAAAATACTATTAGTCCTAAAGATTCGTTGGCAGAAAACATAATCACTTTTTCTTTGGCACAAGGTCCAGAAGGAATGAAAATAGAAAATAATATTTTGGTATGGGAAACCAATGATAATCATCTTGGTGAATATATGGTTGCTATAACTGCTAACGACGGTGTCCAAGATGCTATTCAAGTGTTCCCAGTATTTATTAATTCATTTCCGGTTATAACTTCACCTGATAGTGTGACTGTTCAATTAGGTGATACTTTACGAATGCAAATTGAGGCGTATGATCCTAATCCCGGAGACTCCCTTACCTTCCATTTAGATTCATTGCGGAATGGTTTGGTTTTAGAACTCCACAACGGGTTGCTCACATGGTCACCTAAAAATTCAGATATAGGTCTGCATAAATTTACTCTACAGGTAAAAGATGGACATGATAATACCGGGACAGGAATTCCATTTCAGATATATGTTTATAGACCACCATTGCTGACATCTGAATTATCAACCGAAGCCTTTGTAGGGCTGGAATATGCAGCCTTCATTACAGCGGAAGATTTATATGGGGAAAAACTTAGCAGTTCTGAATCTATTCAAATTGACTCTGCATCCTTTAATTATTATAACCTTCATGCAACAAAAATATATTCTGGAATACGTGAAGCGGGGGAATACGCCCATTTATTTAAATGGACACCGAGAGACGTAGATAAGGGTGATCATGAGTTTATTATAAGAATTACAGATGAACATGGGTTTATAACTCTTCACCATCATAAACTTTCTGTATTTACAAATCCATGCGTTCAATGTAATAATGATGAAATGCCCGCCGATTCTACCGGCAATTAAATTTTCCAATAAAAACTTAATAGAAAGGAAATAGCAAAATGAGAAAATTAGTATTTTCAATATCTATAATGATTTGTATAGTGATATTTTCATCCTGTCAATCCAGAGCAATATCAAGATGGACTGGTAATGCATTACAGTTGGAACTCCCCGATGATTTTGACCGACCTATTTCCTTTGCATCTGGGCGAAAAGGTGAAAAGG
>Ga0208524_1000875_pt1 | contig 14978 bp, 16 predicted proteins | sample ETNtaG_28_FD_185779 | JGI IMG/M metagenome (GOLD analysis project Ga0208524, IMG submission 185779) | Marine microbial and viral communities from oxygen minimum zone, Eastern Pacific Ocean - ETNP201406SV61 (SPAdes) (version 2) | ecosystem: Environmental > Aquatic > Marine > Oceanic ... | reverse complement strand
TACTTTGCAGATATTTTTAATATTTTTTTGACTTATTCCATGACCAGTAATTTGAAAAAAACCAATTTTAAAACAAGCTTTTTTAATTTTATTTATAGTTTTAATTGATTTTGGCGAATCAAAACTACCATTTACTATTGAAGAAATATTTATAGTAGAAATTAAATTTTTAGTCATTTATCTTAAAGGTTTTTCTGTAACTACAAGCTGATCTTGAGCTTTTTCGCGTATAAAAATATAAATACCGCCACACACAATTAAAACCATTCCAATAATCGTTTTTAAATCTGGAGTTTCATTAAAAAATATAAACCCATAAGATGTGGCCCATATCATTATTGAATACTCAAAAGGCGAAATCACAGCAGGAGAAGCAATTCTGTATGATGTAAATATAAGAATAAAAGAAATAGCCGCTATAAATCCTATCGCAATTAAATATGGCAATGTAATATTTAAATTACTAAACCATTTTCGGAAAATAAATTGATAAGCAGGATGATCAATAGTGTTATATTGACCGTCACCAATTAAAAAATAAAATATTAAACTGAAAATTGCCGCTCCAATATAAAACTGAAGTATTTGTGAATATACATTGTCTTTAACAGAAGTTATTTTTATAATTATCATTGATAATGCGTAACAGAGAGCGCAAAAAACAGGGGTTAAGCTTAAATAATCAAAATTATCATAGTTAGGGTCTAGTATAATATAAACTCCAATAAAGCCAATTATTACAGCCAGCCATCTTCTAGATCCTATTTGTTCTTTTAAAAAAAATTTTGCAAATATTGTAATTAAAAAAGGGCTAACAAAAAACAATGCTGTTGCTGTAGCTAAAGGCATTATAGTTAGTGAAATATAAAAAGAACTAAATCCGAAAAAGAAAAGTATCACACGGCACGAGGTAAGAAAGGGATAGTGCGTAGTAATAATAATAGGTCTATTTGTAATTTTCAAAAATAGAATAATAATTAGAAAACCTATCAAGGTTCTTATTAAATAAATTTCATATAAAGATACATCACTGTAAATATATTTCATGATAGCGTCCTGGATTGAAATGATGAACATAGCAATCAAGATAAGAATAATGCCTTTCGGATTATTATTTTTTGCGCTCATTTCGCAGCTATATCAAACTTTTTATCTTCTTTATATTTTTTTAATGGTGTAGAATTATGTTTATGGTTTCAGAAGAAGATCAGATAATGATGGAAACTCTATATTGGTGGGGGATACCTACGTTATTTAGATGCAAAAATGATCCAGATCCAAAAAATTGTGATATTGCTTTAGTGGGAGTGCCCCATAGTACTGGTAACGGTACCACTGAAAGAGATCAACATTTAGGGCCAAGAGCCGTGAGAAATATTTCAGCAATGTTAAGAAGATCACATCTTCAATATGGCATTGATCCATGGAAAAAAAACAAAATTCACGATTTAGGAGATGTTCCTCTTCCTGAAGCAAATGATAATGAAAAATGTATTGAGAGAATTTCAAATTTTTTTGACCATATTGAAAAAGCAGAAAAACCAGTAGTATCTATTGGTGGCGATCATTCTATTACTGGAGGAATTGTTCAAAGTTTAGCAAAAAAAAATTCTAAATTAACCAAAGGAAAAAAAATTACTTTAGTTCACTTTGATGCTCATACAGATTGTTATGAAAAATTAGACCATTTTTTAGGCGCTAAAAAATCCGCAGCACATTGGGCATCATACTTAGTTAAACAGGGAAATGTTGATCCAACCACAAGTACACAAATTGGAATTAGAGGCAATCCAAGAACTTTAGATTGGCTGCAAGCAAGCTATGATATTGGATACCAAGTTATAACTATGGATGAATATAAAGAATTAGGCCATGAAAAAAGTTCTAAAATGATTTTAGATAGACTAGGGGACAATCCTATTTATGTTACTTTCGATCTTGATTGTTTGGATACAACAGTTGCTCCAGGCACTGCAAATCTTGAACCTGCATTTAGAGGGTTTAATATGGATGAAGCAAGAAAGCTTATCCAAAGTTTAAAGGGAAAAAATGTTATTGGTGGAGACGTTGCCTGTTTAATGCCAACAAAAGATAACCCAAATCAAATTACTTCAATGGTTGCAGCTTCAATAATGTTTGAAATAATTTGTTTAATTAGTCTTAATTTAAAATAAGGTCAGAAGCTTTTTCAGCAATCATTAGAGTAGGAGCATTTAAATTTGCACTAGGAATTTCAGGTATTACAGAAGCATCAACAACTCTTAGATTTTGTATTCCTTTAACTTTTAAATTTTCATCAACTACAGCCATTTCATCTACACCCATTTTACAAGTTCCGCATGGATGATAAGCAGTTTCTGCTTTAGATCTTATATATTTATTTAATTCTTCATTAGTTTGTTTGTCAGATCCTGGGCCAACTTCTTTTCCAGCATGTTTTGCTAAAGAAGGTTGTGATAAAATTTTTCTTGCAATATGAATACATTCTCTTGTTTGTTTTAAATCATCTTCGTGTTCTAAATAATTAAATAATATTTTTGGATAATCGTAAGGATTTGATGAATTAAGTGTAATTAATCCTCTACTTTTTGGATGGTTGGGACTTGCATGTAACTGATAGCCATGTGTGTTTGGATTAACTAGACCATGATCAATCACAAAAGATGGAAAAAAATGAAATTGAATATTTGCTATTTCACGTTCAGGTGAAGACTTTGCAAACCCTCCAGCTTCTAAATACGATTGTGAGCAGGGACCAGATTTAGATAAAAACCACTGTATACCAGCAAGTATTTTTGGAATTAGCTTAGTGTATGTGTAAAGACTATCTGGAGTTTTACATTCTTGCATAACGTATGTTTCCAAATGATCTTGAAGATTTCTTCCAACACCTTTTACACCATGAACAACATTAATTCCTTTTTCTTTTAAATGATTTGCATCTCCAACTCCCGAAAGCATTAATAATTGTGGTGAATTAATTGAACCTCCACTTAATATTAATTCTTTTTCTGCATAAACTTTTTCAACTTTATTTTTAATTTTTACCTCAATACCGACAGCTTTTTTTCCTTCAAAAATAATTTTTTCTACAAATGAATTAGAGAAAATATTTAGATTTTTTCGACTCTTTGCAGGATTCAAATAATATTTCGTTGTACTTGCTCTCTCACCATTATGAATTGTTGTATCAAACATTCCAAAGCCTTCTTGGTATTCTCCATTCATATCTGGATTAATATTATGTCCTGCTTCAGAAGCGGCTCCTAAAAAAGCTTTAAATAATGGATTGTCATTTTTTGATTGATTAACAGGAAGCGGACCAAAGGAACCTCTATATTGACTTTCTCCTTCTGACGAATTTTCAATTTTTTTAAAGTAGGGAAGAATTTTTTGATATGACCAAGATTTTAATCCAAAGTTTTCCCATCTTTCATAGTCATTTCTATTGCCCCTTACAAAAACCATTCCGTTATGAGCAGAACATCCTCCAATCATTTTTCCTCTAGGACAAAATAATCTTCTATTATTTAAATGTGGTTCTGGTTCAGAATAATACTTCCAATTATATTTTGGATCATGCATAGTATAGAGCAAAGCAAGCGGCATTTTAACTTTCCAAATATCACTTGGGCCGCCAGCTTCAAATACAGCAACTTTATTGTTTTGATTTTCTGATAATCTATTTGAGAGCACACATCCAGCGGAACCTGCTCCAACAATTATATAATCAAATTTCATAAAAGTTGAGAATTTAGTAAATTTTTATATTCATCAATAGATTTCATTTTTACATTAGTTTTTTTTGCTAATTCATCAAATTTTCTAAGTTTTATTGTATTTTTAAAAAAATCTATTTTTTCAAACTCATTACTTTCTTTTTTATTAAGTATACCACCTTGTAATTTTAAGCTTATCTTTGACGCATCAGACAAGAGATTATAATATTTTTTATTTCTAGCTAGATATCTTTTAGCTAATACATGATATTTAATAGGTTCAACTACATCTTTCCTAAAAAATTTTTTTAAACATTCGTACCCTATATCTTCGTGTTTTCCATCTAATTCTTTTTTTACTAATTCATCAGGATTTTCTAATATAAAATGCCCATAATCATGAAGCAAACATGCACATACTAAACTACTAGAAGATTTTGCTTTCTCAGCAACCATTGCAGATTGAATCATATGTTCAGACATTGTTATTTTTTCACCTATGTATAAAGATTTATTATTTATAAAATTAGAAATAATTTTATAGATTATATTCATTAGTGCTTAATGTGGTTGATCACCTTCTACTGCAATTCGATCCATAACTCTTTCATACCCAAGACCTCTTCCAGGATAAAAATCTGCAATTGCAAAATGAATAACACTTCTGTTGTCCCATATAGATACTGTATTTTCTGTCCAGGCGAATCTACAAGTAAATTCAAGTCTTGTTTGATGTTCAAAAATCTTATTTAAAATTTCATCACTTTCTTTTTTATCTAAACCAATAATTTTTTTTGTATAAGTCCAATTAACAAATAGTATTTTTTTTCCAGTTTCTGGATGTGTTCTTACAACTGGATGTTCATTTGAATATTCATCGTAATTTCTTTTTTTGTTGGCCTGCATATGTTTGTAATCATCTATGAAAAATCCAGCTCCAAGCGAACTATGTACGGCCTTTTTATCCTTTATTTTTTCTTTAATTTTTTCATCTAAAGTTTCCCAAGCAAGTTCCATATTTGAAAAACAAGTATCACCACCTGTAGGAGGTATTTTCAATGATTTTAATATTACAGTTTTGGTAGGTTTGGCATTATAACTAACATCACTATGCCAGTTTTCTCCCCATTGGTTTTTTTCTTCTTTATCTTTAACTATCCTTACAATTTCGGGATGCTCATCTAATCCCTTAACATAGGCATGAGTTTCTAAAGGACCAAATTTTTCTGCTAATGCAATTTGCTCTTCAGATGTAATTAGCTGATTTCTAAAAAAAATAACTTTGTGTTCTAAAATCAAATCATTAATCTTTTTAAAATTTTCATCGGAAGTATCTTTAAGATCAATGCCATTAATTTCAGCACCTAAAGCTCCTGATAGTAATTTTATTTCCATAATCAAACATTACACCGAGATATATTTTTGTCACTAATTTTAATTTGTTGATTAATTATTTTTTTAGTTTGTTAGAAAATTTCAAATTTTCAGATTTAAAATTAGATTTATTTTGGCTTATAAATTCATCCATGATTTTAGCTTTTTCGTCTTCAAACTCTGCAACTTCTCTTTTATTTAAATCAATATACAGAGCCAGCATTTCTATTGTTGCGGATAAAGTTTTTTTAGCTTTTTCATGCATTTCCATTTTAAAATGTAATCTTTTTTTATCATGATCAAAGTGAGTTAAAACAATATCTACTTCGCTACCTTGTTTTACTTCTTGATTATAAGTTGTGTGAGTTTCAACAGCCATGGTGCTTTTTTTTGTTGTTTTAGCAGAATGTTCACCCATCTTAAATTTTTCAAGGATAATTTCCCAAGCTTTATCAAAAATCAGAACATAGTAAGCCAAATTCATATGTTCATTATAATCTGTCCATTCTTTAATAATTTTTGTTGTTGTTATGTATGTTGACATTGATATTTGTGATTTTAAATAAAGTTATTTGTTAATATATTTTTTAATATTAGGGATAAGAGTTACAGCTAGCGATATTTTAAAAATTTCACTTAAGACAAAAGGATAGAGACCTGCGGCAAAAGCTTTTTCAAATCCAATTATTGATCCTAAATATCCAACTCCAAATAAAAAAATAATTGATGTTCCTATAATTAAAGATATTAAACTTTTAAAATAAGAGTCGTTGTAATCAAGATCTGCAAATGTACCTATGACCCATGCGGCAATCATCATTCCATATAAATAGCCTGCAGTGGGTCCAGTTAAGTAAAGTAACCCACCACCTTTTGCAAAAACTGGTAAACCAAAAGCTCCCTCTAAAAGATATGCAGCTAATGTAGTGAACGCTAGTTTTGATCCATAAGACATACCAATAATAAAAACAACAAATGTTTGCATTGTCATTGGCACTGGCCAAAAGGGAATTTGAACTTTTGAAGACGCAGTTAGCAGAAGAGTGCCAAAAAAAACTAATATAATATTTTTTAAATAAATATTTATTTTATAAGAGGAGAGAACAGAGTGGATAAGAACTGTGTTATTTTTCATTATTTATTAATAATAAAGCATAATTTTTTTTTAGTAAAATATAATCCATTTTTTATAATTTGCCGTCCATCTAAAAGCAATGGCTAAATCATTTAAAATTTCTGACCTTCCCATATTCAATATGATAGTATACTTTCTTTAAAAAAAATGAACAAAGTTTTCGTATCGTGTGCAGTAACTGGATCAGGAGATACAGCGTCCAAACACCCTGATTTACCAAAAACACCAGAACAAATAGCAAAAGCAGCCATAGAAGCTGCGAAAGCAGGAGCAGCAATTGCTCATATTCATGTTAGAGAAGAAGATGGAAAACCTAGTAGGAGATTAGAATTATACAAAGAAGTTGTAGATAGAGTTCGTTCTAGTGATACTGATGTGATTTTAAATCTTACAACTGGGATGGGTGGAGATTTAGATATAGGACAAGGAAAAGATCCTTTAGAGTTTGGACCAATGACAGATATGGTAAATGTTATGGAAAGAATTGCTAATGCTGAACAGTTTTTACCAGAAATATGTACTTTGGACTGCGGAACATTAAATTTTGGTGATAGTTCTGTAATCACAGTTAATACACCAAATGATTTAAGAAAAGCTGCAAAAAGATTACAAGAAATAAAAGTTAAACCTGAAATAGAAGCTTTTGATTTAGGGAATATGTGGTTTGGAGCTCAATTATATAAAGAAGGGTTATTGGATGATCCACCAATGTTTCAAATGTGTCTTGGTATACCTTGGGGAGCACCTGCTACACTTTTGGCTATGCAGGCAATGAAAGACGTGATGCCAAAAGAAGGTGTTTGGTCTGGCTTTGCAATTTCTAAAAATGAAATGCCTTTTGTTGCCCAAACTGTAATTATGGGTGGAAATCCAAGAGTAGGACTTGAAGATAATTTATATTTATCAAAAGGAAAACTAGCTACCAATGCTCAATTGGTTGAAAAAGCAATAAGAATTGTAAATGATCTAGGAGCTTCAACAATGACTCCTACGGAAACAAGAGAAAAGCTTAAACTTGTAAAACACAGGTAATGCCCAACATAAAAAATGTAACTGTAATCGGCGCAGGAGTTATTGGTGCTGGCTGGATAATAAGATGTCTCGCTCATAATAAAAAAATTGTAGCGTTTGATAAAAATTCAAAATTAAAGAAAAGATTAATTGCTGAGATAAAACGTACTTGGCCTTATGTAAAAAAATTATTTAATAAAAAAAAAATTAATCTTAAAAATTTTAAATATGTTACCTCTATAGAGGAAGCTTTAAAAAATGCTGATTTTATTCAAGAGTGCGTTACTGAAAACTATGCAATCAAAATAAAATTAATGAGAACAATAGGAAAGTATGCAAAACCAAATGCTATTATTTCATCTAGCTCTTCTGGCCTGTTGCCAACGAAAATATATTCAAAATGTAAAAATCCAGCACGAACAATAATAGGTCACCCTTTTAATCCTGTTTATATGTGTCCAGGTGTTGAAATTGTTCCAGGAAAAAAAACAAAAAAGAAATTTTTAAAAAAAGCTAATAAATTTTACAAATCAATATCAATGAATCCAATCATGGTTAAAAAAGAGTTGCCTGGTTATTTAGCAGACAGACTTCAAGAAGCTTTGTGGAGAGAAGCTTTGCATATAGTCAATGAAGGCTATGCATCAACAAAAGATTTAGACAGAGCAATTGAAGATGGACCAGGATTAAGATGGTCAATAATGGGGATATTTTTAACTTTTCATCTAGCAGGTGGCAAAGGGGGAATGAAACATATGTTAGAGCAATTTGGCCCATCTTTAAAATTACCTTGGACTAAATTAAAAGCACCAGAACTTTCAAAAAAATTATCCTCAAGTGTTATTAAAGGCACCAGACAACAAACAAAAGGAAAATCTGTTGCAGTGATATCTAATATTAGAGATGAATATTTAGTCAATCTTCAAAAACTTAGAAAAAAATATGAAAATAAATTAAGAAAATAAATAATGACAAATAGAACAATAGAAATAATGGCACCCGCAGGTTCTTGGGAATCTTTGCAAGCAGCAATACAAGGTGGAGCAAACTCTATTTATTTTGGAATAGAGCAATTAAATATGAGAGCTAGATCTTCCAATAATTTTACTTTGAAAGATTTGACAGAAATAACTGAACTTTGTAATAAAAAAAATATTAAAACCTACATTACTCTCAATACTATTATTTACGATCATGATCTAATATTGATGAAAAAAATATTAAACACAGCTAAACAAGCTGGAATTACGGCTATCATTGCTTCTGATCAAGCAGTAATTAGTTATGCAGCTTCAATCAAAATAGAAGTTCATATTTCTACTCAAACAAATATTACAAATATAGAAACAATACGTTTTTATTCTCATTTTGCGGATGTTGTTATTTTATCGAGAGAATTATCTTTACTTCAAACAAAAGAAATAGCGAAAGAAATTGAAAAACAACAAATAAAAGGACCTTCTGGAAATTTAATTAGGATTGAAATTTTTGTTCACGGGGCACTATGTATGGCCGTTTCAGGAAAATGTTATTTGAGCCTACATACCACAAACTCTTCTGCAAACAGAGGTGCTTGTATTCAAAATTGCAGAAAAACTTACACAGTTACCGATAAAGAAGATGGCCATCAGTTCGATATTGACAATGAATATATCATGTCTCCAAAAGATTTGTGTACTATAGGATTTATAGATAAAGTTTTAGATTCTGGTTCAAGTGTTCTAAAAATAGAAGGAAGAGGCAGATCTCCTGAATATGTAAAAACAACCACCCAGTGTTATCGAGAAGCTGTGGATTCTTATTTAAATGGAACTTACAACGAAAAAAAAGTGAAAGTCTGGATAGCTCGACTAAAAACTGTTTACAACAGAGGTTTTTGGGATGGTTACTATTTAGGTCAAAAAATGGGTGAATGGACAGGAATTCATGGATCTAAAGCCACAAAAAAGAAAATATATTTAGGCAAAGCTAAAAAATATTTCACAAAAATACGAGTAGCAGAATTTGATTTAGAAACACAAAATCTTCAAAAGGGTGACAGCATTTTAATTACAGGAAGAACAACTGGAGTGGTTGAAGCAGTAGCTGATGAAATTCGCCTTAACAATAAACAAGTAAAAGAAGTAAAAAAAGGAGATAACTTTTCTATGAAGTTAAATTACAAAGTGCAGCCGAACGACAAGCTATATAAAGTTTTGAAGAGCCAATGATACAGATCATCTACAAAAGAGATAAATGTATAGGGTGTAATTATTGTATTGAATTAGCGCCAGACAGATGGAGAATGAATAAAAAAGATGGAAGAAGTGTACTCTTAGGTTCAAGAAATAAAAAAGGACTTTATACTGTAGAAGTAGATGAAACGGAATATGAAATTAATAAGGCTTCTGCTCAAGTATGTCCAATGAAAATAATAAGGATCAATAAATTAAATAAATGAAAAAATTTATTATTGAACCAGAAAGAAATGTCGAAATTGTTCATGATTACCAAATCTGATCAAGAGATTTTTTGATTAGTCTAATCTTGTAGCATTTCCATCCACAGGAATAACTTGACCAGAAATTCTTTCTCCGTCATTTGAGATTAAAAACGAGCACATTTTACCTATGTCTTCTTCATAAACCCAACAATTCATAGAAGCCATAGATACGAAATCTTTTTCAATTAATTTTTTTGAAACTTTTAAAAATTTAGCTTTATCTCTTATAACTCTTACCATTCGATCACCTTTAATGGTGCCAGGGCAAATTGCATTAACACGAATTTTAAACTTACCTAATTCCATTGCTAAAGTTTTTGTTACTCCTATAACAGCCCATTTGCTAGCAGCATATGGTGAACGCAATGGAAATCCCATAATTCCTGCACCTGAAGAAATATTTATTATAGATCCGCCTTTATTTTTTTTCAGCATGGGTATTGCAAGTTTTGTAAAATAAAAATGACTTATTACATTAATTTTAAGAGTTTGTTCCCAATCATCAGAACTTAATTTTTCAATTGTTCCAGTTGGACCTGCTATTCCTACATTATTAATTAATGCATCAATTTTTTTTATTAACTTCATTAAAAAAATTTGAAACTTCATCTTCATCAGAAGCATCACATTCATAAGCGAATAATCTTTTATTATATAACGGATTTTTTTTAATTTTATTTAAAGATTTGTTATTTATATCACAGAGATAAACATAAGCACCTTTGGAAAGACAAACTTTTGAAGTTGCCCATCCAATCCCTGAAGCTCCAGCTGAAATAATGATTTTTTTATTGTGAAGACTTAACGGCATCAGCCATATGTTCTTTTGTTAAAGCTTTTGAAAGTTCTTTTTGTGTAATGTATCCTTTTATATTTCCTTCTTTATCAACAACTTCACAGTTTGCATTTGAGCAAACTACTTTTGGCAAAAATTCATCTAAGAACTGATCTTCGTTAACTTTAACCAGTTTGGATTTGTCAATTTCATTAGATGAATTTGCATGAACCATAATAATTTTGGCTTTAATTACTTTTGCACGATTTACATCTTTTACAAAAGCCTCAACATAATCATCAGCAGGATTCATAATAATATCTATTGGTGTTCCTATTTGAACTAACTTTCCGTGGTTTAAAATTCCTATATGATCTCCTAATCTTAAAGATTCATCTAAATCGTGAGTAATAAACACTATTGTTTTTTTTAATTCGCTTTGTAAATCTATTAATTGTTTTTGCATGTCACTTCTAATCAAAGGATCTAAAGCAGAAAATGCCTCATCCATCAGCATTATATCTGTATTTGTAGCAAGTGCTCTTGCTAGACCAACTCGCTGCTGCATTCCTCCTGATAATTGATTTGGATATTGATGTTCAAAACCATTTAAACCAACAGCTTCAATTTTTTCCATTGCTGTTTTATTTCTTTCTTCAAGTTTTTGTCCCTGTACTTCGAGACCATAACCAACATTTTCTATAACAGTTTTATGAGGAAATAATCCAAATCTTTGAAAAACCATACTCATTTTATGTCTTCTGAACTCAATTAGTTTTTTTTGATCTAAATCAATAACATTTGTACCTTCAACTAACACTTCTCCAGAAGTTGGATCGATTAGTCTATTAATATGACGTATAAGTGTAGACTTTCCAGAGCCAGACAACCCCATACAAACAAAAGTTTCTCCCTCTTCAATCGATATAGAAACATCGTCAAGACCAACTGTATGTCCTGTTTTTTCTAAAATTTCTTCTTTAGTTGAACCGTCGTCCTGAACCATTGAAAGAACTTTTTCTGGCTGATCTCCAAATATTTTATAAACGCTTTTTAATTCTATTTTTGCCATAAATTATATCTTTTTCTTTTTTTGTGTTCTTTCTTGAATTTTTTCTCCATAAGATTGAGTAATTCGATCAAATATAATTGCCAGCAATACAATTGCAATACCAGATTCTGCAGCCATGCCAACGTTAAGTTGTTGTAGCCCAAGCAAAACCTCATCACCAATACCTCTAGTTCCGATCATTGATGCAATAACAACCATGGCTAATGACATCATGGTACATTGGTTTATCCCCTGCATTATATTTGGTAAAGCTAAAGGAATTTGAACTCCTAATAATTTTTGTCTTTTATTTGCACCAAAAGCTTCTGCCGCTTCCACAACTTCTTTGTCTACCAATCTAATACCAAGGTCTGTTAATCTCATAAGGGGAGGTGCAGCATAAACAAAAATTGCAATTATTGCAGGAACTGCTCCCAATCCAAATAATAAAATACCTGGAATTAAATAACAAAAGCTAGGAATTGTTTGCATCAAATCAAGTATAGGTAATATAGCTTCTCTTACTTTTTTATTTCTTGCCATCGCAATTCCAACTGGAATACCAATAACTATACAAAGAAGCATACCTATAATCACGATACAAGTCGTCATGATGCATTTATCCCAATATCTTGGACTAAGAAATCCTAGAAAAAAAGTACAAAAAGCTACCATTATAGTTGTGTTAGTTTTTCTTCCGCTTGCAAAATAAGTAATAAAAATTACCAAAGCAATAACAACTGGCCAAGGCAAACCAACTAAAAAATTTTTCATTGAAGTGTACAAGCCAAGCAAAAAATTATTTATTCCTTCAAAAAACAATCCGTATTTTACAATTAACCAATCAAAACCCTTATTAAGAGGTTGCATTAATGGAAAATCAAGCCACTTAGGCCAATTACCCAACCAAGAAAAATCAGAAAATATATCAGTGAAATGTTCAGGTTTGTATCTAGGTTTTGCTGAGCGATAACTAATAATAATGAAAAATATAAATATTATTGAAAGAACAACTGGTTTAATAAATTTTTTATACTTTTTCATTTTTATCTGATAAAAAAACTAAGAGCCCCTTTTGAGGGCTCCTAGTAATTAATTTACTTTACAAATTAAAGCGAAGCTTTAACTTTTTTTGCAACATCACTTGGTACCCACTTCTCCCACATATTATTGTTTGATAAGAAGTTTTTAGCCGTTTCTTCCATGTCTCCACCAGATTCGTCCATATAGAAAGCTAGAGATTTGTTCACATCTGCCGTCGGTATAGAATATTTCTTAATGAAGTCTATGATTGGTTTATTTGCAGCATTGTTTGCAAATTTAGTTGAAGCAGCTTTTGTTAAAGACATATTAACGTATTCACATGCGCATGTAGGTTTATATACATCAGGACCATTTGCTTTGATGTCTTCAACAACTTTAGTCATTTCATCCCAGCAAGCTTGATCATATTTAGGCTCTTCCAATTTAACCAAATCTACTTTGCCCATCAAACCTGTCGGCGTCCAATAGTATGAAAATACTGGTTTTCCTTTTTTAAATCCACCAGCGATTGCTGCATCTAGTGCTCCACCTGAACCTGGATCAAAGTTAGTATAGTATTTATCTAGACCGTAAACTTTGTGCTTCACTAAGTTAATAGTGTAACAAGTCCATCCAGAAATACAGCTTGTCATTCTGCCTTTTCCAGGAGCCTCAGGATCAGCAAATAGTTTTGCTATGTCTGCGCTTTTCATGTCATCAACAGATTTTAAACCATACTTATCAGCAGTTGGTTTATCTACATAGAATCCTTGAGTAGATGAAGGAGTGTTAACACCAAGTTCAATTATATTTCCTTTAGCTAGGTTATCCTCAATTAACTGAACAAGGTTGTCCCTCCAAACTTCAGTAATAATATCTATTTGTTGATCGAAAAGAGCTGCCATTATCGGAGTAGTACTTCCTTTTGTTGATTCTACTTCGCAGTCATATCCTTTTTCAATAATATAACCTGCAATAGCAGTATGAATGTTAGCACTATCCCAGTCGAAGTCTCCCAAATGTACTTTGCACCCAGCATTAGCGTTAGTTGTAAGAGACAATGCTCCAGCAAATACAAATGAAAGAATTAAGTTTCTTAGAAATTTCATGAAATTTCCCTCCATTGTTTAGTTTAAACTGACTACATTAAAACTTGATACGAATAAAAACACAACCCTTAATGAGGTTGATTTAAGTTAATAATGATAGTCAAAATGCAATAAAACTGTTTAAATTCAATTGTAAATTGAATTGAAATTATAATTAAATAAATTAACAATTATTATTTTATGACAACAAAAATTTCCAAAGTTTCAAAAAATGGTTCAGCATTAAATGTTGAATGGAGCGATGGAGAAAAAAGTAATTTTAACTTCATGTGGCTGAGAGACAATTGTCCTACAGCTCATGATAAAGATTCAAATCATAGAATGTTTAATTTGTTAGAGGTTTCTGAAAATCTTTATGCTTCTGAATTTAAAATTAACTCTGAAGGAAAATTAGAAATAAAATGGAGCGAAGGCAATCATACAAGTTATTATGATCCTAAATGGTTAAGGGAAAATTGTTATACTTTAAAAAATAAACAAAAATATATATCACCATATCATTTGTGGAATAGTTCGTTTCAAAAAGATCTTGGTTCAATAAACATTGAACATAATGAAATAATGTCTTCCGACAAAGGTTTGATAAAATGGTTAGAACTTCTACATCAAAAAGGAATTGCTATAGTGAAAAATGCTCCCACAGAAAAAGAATCTGCTTTTCCAGTTTTAAATAGAATAAGTCATACAAGGGAAACTTTTTTTAAAACACCTTTTGAAGTTATAAATATTCCAAAACCTAATAATTCTGCTTACACAGCGCACGGTTTAAGAAATCATATTGATTTACCTTGGTTTGAAAATCCCCCAGGTTATCAATTTCTTCATTGTTTAATTAACGCTTCAAAAGGAGGGGATTCTTCAGCAGTAGATGGTTTTACAGTTGCCGATTATTTAAGAAGGAATGAAAAAGAAATTTTTGAAACTTTAGTGAGTGTGCCTCTTAAATTTAGAGACAAAGATTACACACAAGAATCGCATAGAAGTTTTTATGCGCCAGCAATTTCTTTAACCAAAGATAATGATTTCAATGATATAAGATTTAGCGTTGCCACTATGGATGTATTAGATTGTCAACCCGATGTTATGGAAAAAGTTTATAAAGCCCATCATAGATTCGGAAATCTTTTACATGATGGTGAATTTGTTGTTAAATTCAGATTAGAAGCAGGTGATATATTTTGTTTTAATAATAAAAGAGTTTTGCATGGAAGAACAGAATTTGATCCAAATTCAGGACATAGACATTTACAAGGCTATTACATGGATAGAGATGAAATTATAGGAAGATTAAATTTTTTA
>Ga0208524_1000873_pt1 | contig 15005 bp, 10 predicted proteins | sample ETNtaG_28_FD_185779 | JGI IMG/M metagenome (GOLD analysis project Ga0208524, IMG submission 185779) | Marine microbial and viral communities from oxygen minimum zone, Eastern Pacific Ocean - ETNP201406SV61 (SPAdes) (version 2) | ecosystem: Environmental > Aquatic > Marine > Oceanic ... | reverse complement strand
TAAAAGATTTGTATATTATTTGCTGGGTGCTACCGGTATATGCGTTGTACCATTAACTGGGTTTAGTTGTGACCTTTACGGTTTCAGGGTGACATTGTTAGAAACAGACACGAAAAAATTTGAGTGGATCTTTACGACAATCGCTGAAAATATAAAAGTATACTTAGATTCCTGACTGATTAATTTTGTAATATGAGGGTTAGTAAGCTTCACGCCAAATAGCGACTGCTTTCAGGTTAGCAGGATATTTGAAAAACAAATCCATTAACATACACATAATCATGTCTTTCTAACGAATCTCCTTCCGTCTTCACATTGTTACGCAAATATTACGCTATAATTCCTTGGAAATAGAGCAGGTGCGAATAATATGCGCATTCTCAGCTAAATACAAAGTTTATAAAATTATTTTAAATTCTGATTTAGAGATGTAAAATGTTGTAATAACAGCCCTTATGTACTGGTACATAAAATATCCCGCTATTATTTTGTTATTGGTATAGGTATTGCGATTCTAGCATTTCAATTAAATTTTCAGTTTTTTTATGGAGGAATTTGTTATGTTAACAGTAGCAGAGAAACCTGTGACACAGGGTGGGGCAGTATCAGCCGAAGATTTTGTAGATAAGCTACAAGCGGATTGCCTTGAACATCCGGCAATGAAACATTCTTATTTAAAGAGGTTTGAAAACAGGGAGTTAAATAAGGATCATGTTAAGATTTTTGCTGAGCAGTATTACTGCTTTTCACGTCATTTCTCCAGGTACTTGGCAGCTCTGGTAGCAATTACTCCGGACGAAGGATCAAGGGCTCCACTAATAAAGAATCTACATGAAGAATATGGCGGACGTCAGGAAGAAAATCAGGATATGGATGCAGAACGAACACATCCTGCAATATTCCGAGGATTTTTAAGATCAGTGGGTATTGACACGTCACCAGAGGCGCTACATGCAATTAGGCCGTTGCCGGAGACAAAGCTTTTCGTCGATAAATATCTGAATATCAGATTTCTTAATTACATAGAGGCATTTGGAGGTATGGGCCCTGGTACTGAATATATCGTGCCGCAGATGTATACGCTTGTACGAGAGGGATGCAGGGGTGCCGGCTTGAGTGAGGACGATGTGCTTTTCTTTTCTGCACATATTGAGCTTGATGTAGAACATGCAGAGGGTATAAAGGATTCTTTACTTCCATTTGCACAGTCGGAAGATCATCAGGAGTTGCTGAGATTCGGTGCAATGGATTTCCTTGATGCCAGAACTGTTCTGTGGGACGGATTGGAAAGGGCAAGCGGATTTTAAAACTTGCTTGTTCTTTCGTCATGGTAAAAGGTTTTTGTGTCAAATTGGCATTGGCAGGACAAAAAATGAGACAAAGATTTTTCCAGAAAAAACGGGTGCTTCCTCCTTTCTTATCTTTTATAGCTGCTCTTTCTGCAGTCATCATTTTTACTTCTACTCCGTTGAAGGCTGGAGAGAAGGAGTGGCGCTTCGTTTTTGAAGCAGATAATATCACCGTTCACAAACGTATTAATGAAGACAGTATTTTCTTAGAGTTTAAATCTACAGGAGTCCTCCGTGGGGAAATATCTGATTATCTGTCAGTCATCCTTGATACAGAAATTATGCCTGACTGGGCACCACAATGTATAGAGGCACAAAACATTGAAAGTATCAATGATCAGGAAACCATTGTCTATGTCGCCTGTAATGGCGTTTGGCCGGTGGCTGATAGAGATTATGTAGCCAAGCGAACTATATCATCTGGCTCTGAAAAATCAGCTGTCCGTATAAATATAGATTTAATTGAGAATCCTGACGCTCCTGACATTAAGGGCAGAGTTCATATTCCATATTTGCAATGCTGCTGGATACTCAAGAGTATAAATCCTTCACATACACACGTTGAACTTCGTGCTTGTGTTGACCCTGGTGGCTGGCTGCCCGCCTGGTTGGTGAATTGGGGTTATCGTTGGATTCCATACAGATACCTGAAGGAATTAGAATCAAAGGTAGTCGAACGCTCACACACTGCAACAGATTTAGTGTTGGCATTGCCTCCCCCACCTTAGTACTAGTGTATCAAACACATAATTGTGTAGCTTCACAGTAAGTTTATGAAAAAGCAACAGGCTCCTATTATTGAAATACTACGTAATTAAAATATAAATTACAATTTCAATAACTACGCATTGTAATTTATATGCAATTTCACACTTTATTATAAATTACGTTAAAAGGAACAATATAGATATGCCAGAGATTAACAATTTTAAAAAGGTTAATTCAGCCGGACAACCTGGACCATCCGGATTATACGATCCAAAATATGAGCATGATGGTTGCGGTGTTGGTTTTGTAGTTAATATTAACGGCACCAAATCACACGAAATCATTGAACGTGGAATCGAAGTCATGATTAACCTGCTTCACCGCGGTGCGACAGGAGGTGATACAAAGACCGGTGACGGTGCCGGTATCCTGATCCAAATACCTGATGCGTTCTTAAAACACGACTGTAATTCTATTGGTATATCCCTCCCTGCAGCAGGCAAGTACGGCATTGGTATGATCTTTCTCCCCCAGGAACAAAACCCAAGAAATAAATGTCGGCAAATCATAGAAGAAACAGTTGTCGAGGAAGGGCTTGAATTTCTCGGCTGGCGTGAGGTCCCGGTAAACGATACCTGCCTCGGTGATGCAGCAAGAAACTCACAACCTGTTATATTTCAGTGTTTCATTGAAGCCTCCCAACAAGACATATTGGCATTGGAACGCAAGCTATACATAGTTCGCAAACAAATCGAGTGTCGTATAGAACGTAAAATGTCACTTGGCGATCGCTTTAGTATTCCAAGCATGTCTGCCAGAACTATCGTCTATAAGGGAATGTTTATGGCCACTCAGGTCCCAGAATTCTATCATGACTTGAAACAGAAAGATCTTATTAGTTCAATTGCAATTGTTCATCAAAGATACAGCACCAATACGTTTCCATCATGGAAACTTGCACAGCCGTTTCGTTATTTAGCCCACAATGGGGAAATTAACACACTACGAGGAAATATAAATCACATGTCATCACGTGAACAGATTCTTGCCACCGACTTATTCGGTAATGACATTAAAAAAATTCTACCCATTATTGATGAATCAGGAAGTGATTCTGCATGCCTCGACAATGCACTTGAATTGTTGGCATGCGGTGGCCGAGGCTTACCACATGCTATGATGATGCTTATCCCACAGGCCTGGGGAGCAAAATATCCTATCGGGCCTGATCTAAGAGGTTTTTTCGAATATAATGCGGGTCTAATGGAGCCCTGGGATGGGCCCGCAGCCGTTGCCTTCACGGATGGGACAAAGATCGGAGCCTGTATGGACCGCAATGGTCTGCGGCCATGCCGTTATACTATTACCAAAGACGGTTTTATGGTTCTTGCATCTGAAACCGGCGTATTGGATTTCAGCCCCGAGCAAGTTGCCGAAAAAGGTGCTTTGGGTCCCGGTGAAATGATCCTTGTTGACCTTGAACAAAAACGCGTTCTGAAAAATACTGAAGTGAAGACATTTTATTCAAGGAAACATCCTTACCGCCGCTGGGTAAATGAAAACAAGATAACCTTACATGGATTTTTTAATGACGTGGCTCCTGTTACACCGAACATAGTCAACTTAACTTTTCGTCATAAACTTTTTGGTTATACACGGGAAGACTTAAGAATGATCATCGGACAAATGGCCTCAAAAGGAAACGAACCAATAGGATCTATGGGAAAAGATACGCCTCTGGCAGTTTTTTCTGAAAAGCCGCAATTGCTTTATTCCTATTTCAAACAGATCTTTGCTCAAATTACCAACCCGGCAATCGATCCTATCCGGGAAGAGCTTGTCATGTCACTAATGACATTTATAGGCAACGAAGGAAATCTCCTTTCTGAAATACCCCAAAACAGCCGATTAATCAAACTCCAGAATCCCATTATATCCAACGAAGATCTTGAAAGAATAAGTAATCTCTACCTAAAAGACTTCTGGGCAAAAACATTACAAATAGGATTTCCTGCCAGGGGTACTGCGGATCAGCTGGCAGAATCCCTCTACCAACTCTGTCGTTCAGCCGAAGCATTGGTTGTCAGTGGTTGTCCTATAATTATTTTGTCCGACCGTAACTTGCCGGAACAGCTGGCTCCTATCCCTGCCTTACTTGCAACCTCGGCAGTCAACCATCACCTCATTCGCAAGGACATGAGAACACGTGCGGATATTATTGTTGAGACTGGTGAAGCACGCGAAATCCAACATATAGCTTTGCTACTTGGTTTTGGAGCCTCTGCTGTCAATCCCTACCTGGCATTCGAAACTGCTGCCGATATGGCATTGAAGAAAACTCTTGATTCGGATGTCGGAGTAACGAAAGCCATAGGAAACTATATGGATGCACTCTATAAAGGCCTACTTAAGATAATGTCGAAAATGGGCATTTCAACGTTAAGAAGTTATAGAAGCGCACAAGTATTCGAAGCCATCGGATTATCCAGCGATATTATCGAAAAATACTTTCCTGAAACCTCTTCAAGAATTGAGGGAATCGGATTAGCCGAAATTGCTGCTGAGGCCAATGCCCGATATGAATTCGCATACAGCAACCCCCAACACAACTCTCCTACAGAATTAGACAGCGGAGGAGATTACGCATATCGTGCAGATGGTGAAAGACACTTATGGAACCCAGAGACTATAAGCAAGTTGCAGATAGCAACAAGGAACAATGATACTAAACTCTATAAAGAATATGCTAAACTCGTTAACGATCAAACAAAAAATATTTATACCTTGCGTGGGATGTTTAAATTCAAGAATACAGAACCTGTTCCAATCAAAGAGGTAGAACCTGCCTCAGAAATAATCAAACGTTTTGCAACATCTGCAATGTCATTTGGATCCATCAGCCGGGAAATCCACGAAACACTGGCAATCGCTATGAATCGACTCGGTGCCAAAAGTAATAGCGGTGAAGGAGGAGAAGACCCTGGCAGATACAAACCGTCACCCAATGGCGATAACCGCTCAAGTGCCATCAAGCAGGTTGCCAGCGGCCGTTTTGGTGTAACAGCAGAATATCTGGTCAACTGCAGGGAAATACAAATAAAGATAGCGCAAGGTGCGAAACCTGGCGAAGGAGGACAATTACCCGGACATAAAGTCGATGCAGAAATTGCAAAGGTTCGTTATTCTACTCCGGGTGTTACCCTTATCTCCCCACCCCCACATCATGATGTTTACTCTATAGAAGATATTAAACAGCTAATCTTTGATTTAAGGAATGTCAATCCACAGGCTCGTGTTGCGGTAAAACTTGTATCGGAAGTTGGTGTTGGTACGATTGCGGCAGGTGTTGCCAAGGCCAATGCCGACGTAGTGCTTATCAGTGGATTTGACGGTGGAACAGGAGCTTCTCCCTTATCATCAATGAAACACACGGGCGCACCATGGGAGCTTGGGCTGGCAGAAACCCAACAGACTCTTGTTTTAAATAACCTGAGAAGCCGGATCCGTGTTCAGACAGACGGACAGATGAGAACAGGGCGGGATGTGATTATTGCAGCCCTTTTGGGTGCCGAAGAGTTCGGCTTTGCAACTGCCCCGCTAGTTGTGTGCGGATGTGTTATGATGAGAAAATGCCATCTGAATATCTGCCCTGTTGGCGTTGCAACACAAGATCGCGAACTGCGAAAAATGTTCACCGGCAGACCGGAACACGTCATAAATTTCTTTAACATGATTGCAGAAGAAGTCCGAGAATATATGGCCCAACTGGGTTTTTGCAAAATGGACGACCTTATCGGTAGAAGCAATCTCCTGAAAATGAACGAAGCGATAGATTTTTGGAAGGCTAAAGGATTGGACTTTTCACGAATCTTTCAACCAGCGACAGATAATCAGAATATTCCAGCAAGGTGTATGGAAGAACCTGAATATGGTCTGGAGGAAGTTCTGGATAAACAACTTATTGAATCTGCCAGAGATGCGCTTGAGAAAAAAAAACCTGTCAAAATCGAATTACCTATCAGAAACGTTAATTTAACAACCGGGGCAATGCTTTCTGGTGAAATTTCCAAGCGCTATGGCGGGCAGGGGCTACAAGAAGATACTATAACATGCACATTTAGAGGAGCCGCCGGTCAAAGCTTCGGTGCTTTTTGCACCCACGGTATCACGATGATCCTTGAAGGAGAAGCAAACGATTACCTTGGAAAAGGTCTGTGTGGCGGAAAAATCATTGTCAGACCACCGGCGGAAATCGGGTTTGACCCATCAGAAAATTTTATTTGTGGAAACGTGCTTTTCTATGGTGCAACTTCCGGTGAAGCCTATATCTACGGCCGCGTCGGAGAACGGTTTGCCATCCGAAACAGCGGTGCATATGTCGTGGTTGAAGGTGTGGGAGACCATGGATGTGAATATATGACGGGCGGACGCATTGTTATTCTTGGTGATACAGGAGTCAATTTTGCTGCGGGAATGAGCGGCGGTATTGCCTATGTCTATGACCCGACAAGTGCACTCGATGGACGATGCAACCTCGCCATGGTGGATCTTGAAACTGTGATTGATTCAAAAGATATAGTTGAACTCAAAGAGATGATTACGAAGCACCTGAAATATACCGGGAGCAGGAAAGCAAAACAGATACTTGATAATTGGGAAGACTGTCTTACTATGTTTGTAAAAGTGTTTCCTATGGAATATCGTCATATTCTCGGGCAGATGATAAAAGAAGACGCTGCAACAGAACGCGAAGAAGTGGTTTCACGTTAAAACGCTATAAAATATAAAGGAAGATATGGGATGGGTGAGATTAAAGGATTTATTAAATATCCCCGAAAGAATTATGATAAAGAGCCAGCCAAGTTGCGCAAGCAACATTGGGAAGAATTTATCAGTTTGCTTCCTGAAGAAGAATTAAAAAAGCAAGGGGCTCGTTGTATGGATTGCGGAACTCCTTTTTGTCAGTTCGGCTGCCCTATCGATAGCATTATTCCCGAATGGAATGATCTTGTTTACAGAGGACGATGGCTAGAAGCTTTAAATCGTTTGTTAAAGAATAACAACTTTCCGGAATTCACAGGTCGCCTTTGTCCTGCTCTTTGTGAAAACTCTTGTGTCCTGGCCATAAATAGACCGGCTGTCGCAATAAGAAATATTGAAATATCTATTGTCGAAAAGGGCTATGAGATTGGGTGGATTAAACCACAGCCTCCTTCTCAACGTACCTGCAAAACAGTTGCAATTGTCGGTTCTGGTCCTTCCGGACTCGCATGTGCTGACCAATTGAATAAAGCAGGTCATACCGTAACGGTCTTTGAAAAGAATGAAGATATCGGCGGGATTTTGACTTTTGGTATTCCTAGTTTCAAACTGGAGAAATGGGTTGTTCAAAGACGTGTTAAACTGATGGAAGATGAAGGAGTAATCTTCAAGACCAATACGCATGTCGGTAAAAATGTTAGTACACAAGAAATAAAAAACAAATATGATGCTATCGTTTTAACTGGTGGCGCCGAAGAATCCAGAGACTTGCCGATACGTGGACGAGAACTAAAAGGGGTTTACCAGGCAATGTTCTATTTGTCACAACAGAATCGAAGAAATAAAGGCCAGGATATTAATCACGAAATCAGTGTGACGGCGAAAGATAAAAGAGTTGTTATTTTGGGAGGTGGAGATACAGGCGCAGATTGCGTGGGAACCGCCAACCGCCAGGGGGCTACTTGGGTAAAGCAATTTGAACTTCTTCCCAAGCCACCCAAAGAACGTACCCCTGACAACCCCTGGCCTCAGTGGGCATTAATTGAACGAATATCTACTTCTCAGGAAGAAGGTGTTGAGTGTGATTTTTGCATCATGACTAAGCATTTAACAGGCAAAAACGGAAAGTTGCAAAAGCTACATGCTGTTCGCCTCGAGTTTGGACCTAAAGACCCACAAACCGGCCGCAGGCCTATGAAAGAGATTCCGGGTTCGGAATTTGAAGTTGAATGTGACCTTGTTATTCTAGCTATGGGCTTCTTAGGCCCTGTAAAAAATGGTATGCTTGAGGAACTGAAAGTTGAATTAGACGATCGAGGCAATGTAAAAACAGACAAAAACTACATGACCAGCATTAATGGTATTTTTGCTGCTGGTGACATGAGACGGGGACAATCATTAGTTGTCTGGGCCATTAACGAAGGCCGAAACGCAGCCTCAGCGGTTAACAAGTGGCTTATGTGATTCTATCTATATTCTCAACGAGCCCTTTCAACCAATTATCTTTCTAGCAAAGCTTAAGCATCTTTCTTCCTAACAACTTGTTTTTACAAAACACCTTCTACTGCAGAACGATATGCACAAAAATCACAACCATCGTTTGCATCTGGAATCTGGCCGCATATGAGGCATGAGTGAATCTTTATTATAGTTTCTTCTACCCAGGAATCATCTCCCGCATAAGGGATCAGGGTAATATCAAACTCCAGTCTCTCATTGAACATCTCTCTATTAGTCTGCCCGTTGCAATAGAGAAAATAACCAGTGTTGGAAACTGAATAACCATTCCTTCTCAACAACCACTGGTAGATTTCCATCTGCCTCCTGTAGCCTATTTGCCAGTCGAGGCTTACGTTTGTTATCCTCTCGTTCTTTGACGTTGACTTATAATCGACTATGATATACTCATCCCTAGAATTTATCCATAAATCATCAATTGCGCCAAAGATAATAAGATTAGCAGGTTCATGCAGGTATTGAATACCGGTAAAGTTTTCTCTCCATTTATCCAGTTCTCTATGAGATGCCGGGCGGGCGTCAATACCATGCTTTTCCAAAAGAGGATGGTTTTGATTATTGGCTCGATAATAGTCAAATTCTTTTTTCAGCAAGGCATCAACAGCGCTGTTTAAATTAAACGGAAAGCCCGGTACGCGGCCTACTCCAAGCCGACGGTCAATATAAAAACAACGCGGACATTCCAGGAAAAGATCAATCTTTGTGCGGCTGAGTTTAAAAGGCCTCTCGTCATCCGGGTTAAAGATATTTCTTTTTCGTTTTGGAGTGTAATATTTAGACATAAAGTACTTAGAAAATCGGTTTTAAGACAGTGACTGTATATTCTTCTTTGCCATCTCTATTCGTTTGGAAATGGGTGGATGGCTGTATAAGAGCAATTCTACTAGCCTATTGGGGGTCCTGTCTGCAAGGTTTTGCTCTGCCAGTTTGTCCATTGTGGAGATGAAAGCTTCAGGATCATTGGTCTTCTCAATCGCATATCTGTCACTCTCCCTTTCAAACCTCCGGCTAATGGCATTCTGAATCGGCATCAGTATAAATCCTAAAGCTGCCAAAATTATACATATAACAGGAAATGCAGCGATATCATGTATACTTTGAAATCCAAGAATTTCTATCATTTTTGACAGGACATAATGACATATCGCAAACCCAAAACCACCTGTGATTGTACCTATCACTAACATTTTCCATATATGGTGATAAACATGGTGTCCCAGCTCGTGGGCAAATACTGATTTTATCTCAGCCAACGAATAGGAATCCAGAAGTGTATCACCCAGAAGAACCCTCCTGGTACTTCCCATACCGGCAAGTGCGGCATTTGCCTTCTTTGTATTCTTGCTCAAGTTAATCTTGTAAACCCCCTGAATATTGATTCCTGTACCTTCTGAAAGAAATTCCAACCCCTTCTTAATATCCTCATTCTCAATAGGCACACTTTTATAGAACAGGGGAAATATAAGAACAGGGGCCAGTTTAGCCATGACAATAGAAAAGAATATCCAGATAATAGTAACAAATATCCACCAGGAGTTTGGAAAATTTCTGAGAAATATGTACATTATCTCAACCAGAACTACAAGAAGTACCAGTGATAACATGAACTTCTTTATTTCATCCTTAACCCACCCAAGAAATTTCTGATTTGATAATTTAAAAATGTGCTCTAAAACAAATCCTCCGTAAAAACTCAATGGAATGGTGATGATGTCAATAATTATAACAAAGACTAGAATATAAAGCGCTATCAAGAGGTATTGATTTGCCGTAATCTGCGAGATAAGATGATACAGGATATTTGAGCCAAACAGGCACATAAACACTAAATATATCAGAGCTGCTATTATGCCGTTAACGGCTAATATATGTTTTTGCAAAGAATATTTCTTTGATGATTCCGCTGTTTGTTTTTTTGAGATATCAGACATTTGTCTCTGTCACTATTGTCGGCCATACTACTTTGGGATTTCTTCCTCCAGAAATTCTTCCACTTCTCTGAGATCAGGGATTGCCGTTCTACCGCCAATCTCCCGGCACTTAAGCGCTGCTGTGGCAGAGGCAAACCTCATTATTTTATTTAAATCCCACCTTTGCAGTAATCCGAATATGAATGCACCATGAAACACATCTCCGCAACCGGTTGTATCTACTGCCTTAACCTTAAATGACGGTTGATAAAGATAGCTTTTCCTGGAAACACTTATGCTCCCCTTTTCACCCAGTGTTACTATTACAGTCTCAGCACCCAATTCTAACAAATCCATTGCTGCGGCTTTTGGGTCATTACCATTGTAATATTGCCTGGCAAAATCTTCAGATGCAATAAAGTAATCGGACATCTTGATAAGCTCCAGTGAACCCTCTCTCATGCTGCCCGCATCTATGACAACAGTTACTCCCGCATCCCTGGCGTGTTTAGCAGCCTCCAGGGAACCTTCTTTCATAAGTCCATCCAGAAGCAATATTTTTGCAGTGCTTATTAAATTCCTGTTTACCTCATCCGGCCTTAGTGGCGTAACTGTAGCCTTCGACCAGAATATAGTTCTCTTGCCGGTTTCCTTTTGTATTGTAATGAAAGCGAATTGAGACCTTTTGTCCTTTTCAACAATAATATTATCTATGTTTACAAATTCGCTTGTTAAGCTCTCTTTAATAAGATCACCAAAATAATCGTCAGATATTTTCCCAACAAATGCAGTTCTGGCACCCAATCTTGCCAACGTAACCATTGCTGTTGCCACAGGCCCTCCGCCCTGAACAGTAAGATCACTGATTTCTGACTTCTCGTTGATATCAGGATATTGTCCAACAACTCCCAGATAATCAATACAGCATTGCCCTAAACCAACGACATCATAATTCAATTTTTATGCCTGTCTCTCTCTTCGAATGTAAGCCCCAAATCTCTTATCATTTGCAAATCATCATCAGACGATTTACCACTGGTGGTAAGGTAATCTCCTATCATTGTACTGTTAGCCCCTGCGTAAAACATCCAGCTCTGAACATCCCGCAGATTCGTTTCTCTACCCCCGGCAACCTTTAACTCTTTATCTGGGAAAATATGGCGGAAAACAGCTATGATCTTTAATATCTCCATCGGCTCCAAAGGCTTTTCTATAGAGGAGGGCGTGCCTTTTACGGGGCTGAGGAAATTCAGAGGTATTGCCTCTACATCAAGTTCTTTCAGCCTGAAAGCAAGGTCTAACCTGTCCTCAACACTCTCACCAACTCCAAAGACCCCCCCACTGCAAATCTTCAGACCCGCTTCTTTTGCAATCTTAATAGTCTCTACTCTGTCGTTATATAAATGTGTTGTACAAATGTTTGGATAGTATGATTCTGATGTTTCAAGATTGTGGTTAATCATCTCTACCCCGCTTGAAACAAGCTTCTTTGCCATTTCGTTCGTAATTGTACCTATTGATGTATGGATGGGGATGCCATCTTCCTTTGATAATTCATATGCGTCTTTACATATCCTGTCGAAATCCTCACTACCATCCAGACTATAACCACTCGTCACTACTCCGACACAATTTGATTTATATTCCTTTCCTCTTTCTACTGCTTCAGAGATCTCTTCTCTTTCAACTAATGGGAAATTTGCTATCTCCGTCTGGTAACGAGTGGATTGTGAGCAAAACCTGCAATCTTCTGTACAACTCCCCTGCCTGGCACTAATTATGGAACACAAACTGATAACGTTTTTGAACGTGTTGTATCGTATACTGTTTGCCCAATAAAGCAGGTCGTATATTTCATTCCCGTCTATCTTCATTAGAAAATGGGCTTCTTCATAGGATATTCCCTCCCCTTCTATTACCCTATTTGCTATCTTCTCTATCTTTGTATTCATATTTGGAATTACTTTCGTTTATGTAATTCTTTGTACTCTTTGCTAATATTGCTCCACACAATTTCAGGGCGGTCTGAGCTGATATATGTCATACATGCTCCTCCTTCAAAACACCAGGCAGCAATATTCCTCACACCTGAATCAAAAGCTGTCTTAATAGCAGTAGAAACCTCCTCTTCTCTCCCTTCCGGAACCCTGAACCCCTGGATCCATATCTGAGGTTCCTTATTGTAACGTTCACACAGACGTACTACCTCTCTGGATACTTTCTCTACAAAACCACTCACACTCTCATTATAGGAAAACCAGTATGGATCGCTTCCAAATATATCAATATTATTCAGCTGAACCAATTTATCCCACTGATATACACCATATTTAGGCTCGCTGATTGGAAATACACAAACCGCATTTTTTAGCCCTTTACTTGAAGAATGATCTGACAAGTATTCCAGGAAATTAAGGATAGTTTCCTGCCTGAACTCCATTACGTCATCAGTAAATTCCATAGGCATGTCATATCCATAACTGTTTTTGAAGATATCCTTACACGTCAGGCACGTACAACCCCATATTATTTTAGTCTTAGCAAACAATTCAGTAAATTCTCCATAAAACAGATGAGGTTCGTCCCAGAAAGCTCCCTCAGCACCGGTACTTGCAGCGTGATCTACCCATTCCAGCATCTTGTCCCTAAAGGCTTTTGAATTTATACATGCCTTGTTCACTTTAATTTCGCCTTCGGCAAAACTCAACTTCTGTCTTGCTTCCGGAAATAGTTTTACAAACGTAGAAAATGATTCACCACCAAAAACTCTGCCGATCCCCCATGGATCTAAAAAGACCTCCAGCCCAACCTCCCTACTCACCTTAACAATATCAACCATGGTTTGAGAATGGTAAAGAATATCGTGTTCACTCATAGTATGAACAACTTGATTACAACCATCATCAACCATTTTCTCCATGTCAGTTCTGACATGTTTTAATGTCCTGTTACCAAAATAGCTGGCACCTAATTTCATTTATTGAGGACCTTTCCTATGATTTTTATTAATTGTCAGTTTGAAAGTATGAAGAATTTTTATCTATTTTCCTTCCAATATCTCTGCTTGCTGTTATATATTCATCCCAATGTGTGTCAACTGAAAAACTATTATCTCTATAGGCATTTGTATCCATTCCTGCAAAATATAAGGAAATACCTCCAATACCGATGTCCTGCTCCCCATTAAGCATCTGGTGCCTTTCCATTGTAATCACGTCAGATAATAGTTTAGATAGACGTCGTACCAGATCAGATACCTGCCTGTTTTTGACCATTCCAACTCTCAAACTCCTCACAAAATCATTTAAATCAAGAAGAACACAATAAGGTACATATTTGCCGGCAATATGCGCGTTTATATGAAACTTATTTGTAATCCTTTCTACAAGCATCAGTTTCTTTGTATTCTCACTCTTTAACTCTAATAACAGTGAAGAAAGGATATCTATCTCCTTTACGACCTCTCCTATCAATTCAAGATTTACAACTGATAATGTCAATACATTACTCATCTCTGAGGGATTTCCTTTAACTGAATCCAGGTATGTATCTACTATGCTTGTTGAAAATAGTGAACTATCCATTTCAGGGTTATTAATGATCGTTTCTATTAACTTATCATACGGCCATCCATCCAGAGCCTCTTCGTTTTCTGAGGAAACAAGATAATCAGCGTAGTCCTTTACCTGATACATAACCTCCAGCATACCCATATAACAAGCATCTAAACCCAGAACATCAATCTTCTCATTTCCGTTAACCGCGTAAATTTCCTTTGAAATAGCCTTCAAACCATATTCAAGTTCGTTTAATGAAAGGATATCTGTCTCTCCCTGCCCATTATTCATATCGTGCATGAGACCAATCCATCCTTCTCCATACCCTCCAAGGATAACAAAATACTTCTTTGCCGGATATTCTCTTACCGCCCATGATGCATAATTAATGAACGTCCCGGGGTCTCCGGTATTAAGCTCACTCTCTGTCCATGAATAATTTACAATTCTTGTCGGCACTCTAACTAGATCGTCTTTGTTGACTTCAAATATTTTCGTTTCGTCATCAGTTGTGTCCAGAAACGCAATTACGTTTACGTTGTCACTTGAACCTGCCTTGATCAACTCCTTCATATTCTCCTTCATAAACCAATCTAGAAAATTGTCTCCGGCAAGATAACATATCACGGTCCATTCCTTAAACCCTTCCTTTTTGTTGCTTTCTGCATTCACATTGCCAAATAATATAAAAGTAAGATTTAGCACCGAAAGAAATATGATAATACAGTATTTTTTACTCAGCATCTTTGTTCCTAAATATAATATAAATGCTGGAATATCCAGCTTTAATTAATTTAAAAGCTTAAAGAATAGTACTTTCGCAAAATAATTCTGTCAAGAAAATCTATAGCTATAACCAGCAAATTATATATTAATATTTAATATAAAATTATGCTTGAATTGAATAATTACATTTGATATAAGATGGATACAAAAGGTTCTGCTGCGTACGTGAAAGAAGCAAAATATTTTTTAAAACCTACAAGCGTCTAATGGGAGTTTTTTTTGCTGGCCTACTTCTTTACGTAGAGTGGAGAATGGTTAACAAAGAGTACCCACCTTGAAAAAAGGGTTGACGAAAAAAGCCTTCTCACGGCATCGACGGAGCCTTTTATATTTTGTCAAATCTCGCTTTCAGGTCGTATAAATACTGGAACATATCGAGATAACCAGTCAAAACTGAGAGGTTTAGTTCGTAAACA
>Ga0208524_1000860_pt1 | contig 15140 bp, 16 predicted proteins | sample ETNtaG_28_FD_185779 | JGI IMG/M metagenome (GOLD analysis project Ga0208524, IMG submission 185779) | Marine microbial and viral communities from oxygen minimum zone, Eastern Pacific Ocean - ETNP201406SV61 (SPAdes) (version 2) | ecosystem: Environmental > Aquatic > Marine > Oceanic ... | reverse complement strand
TAAGACATATTAAGCCTAGACAGGCCAATTCACATAAAAATGACTATGGTCACGTTCTAGTCATTGGTGGAGATTATGGTTATGCTGGCGCAATCCTATTGGCAGCCGAGGCCGCGCTTAGAACTGGTGCAGGGCTTGTGAGTGTTGCTACGCGTCAAGAGCACATAAGCGCAATTGTAGCCAGAAGACCTGAAATTATGGCGCATGCTGTTGACTCAAATGAAACTCTGCAAACTCTAGTGAATAAAGCCAGTGTACTTATTATTGGTCCTGGGCTAGGACAATCACTCTGGTCGAAAAAAATGCTTAATTGTGCTTTAAAAGCTGACATTCCAAGTATCTTAGATGCAGACGCACTCAATCTTGTCGCTCGTGATCAGATTCAGTTAAACACTATGGATCACCCTTACATACTCACCCCACACCCCAAAGAAGCTGCAAGGTTGCTAAATATGGATACTGTACAGATTCAAAAAGACCGATTTTCCGCTGTCAAAAAAATAACTAAAAAGTATCATGCTCAAGTTCTGCTAAAAGGTACAGGCTCTTTAGTTTGTGTCTCTGCCAGTTCAACAATCGGTATTTGCACTGCAGGCAACCCAGGAATGGCGACCGGTGGCATGGGTGATATTCTTAGTGGTATTATTGGTGGCTTACTGGCACAAGATGTAAATCAAAATCACTGCCTTGCTTTGGCCGCCTGTTTGCATGCAGAAGCAGCCGATAAGGCGGCTAAGGGTCGACAAAGAAGTCTTATTCCGAGTGATATATTTAAACCATTAAGTTATTTAATTGGCTAATATAAAGCTGATTTTCTTACAAGTGTGGGCAAGGTTATATTAAAAGACCCGATTTACGCTGTATTTCATTAATGGTTTGAGTTACGACCTTGGATATTGAGAAATCGGAAGGAGTACTTGAATTAGCTTGAGCAACAAAATCATCGACCATAAGCTTGTATTGATTGCACTTAGGGAAACTCACTTTGGTACCTTTCTCTAAACCACCGGTTGACCAGTAAGCATCTGTTATCTCGGGAGGGTTAACTGGCACATCAAGTTTTGCCCAACCATTACTAGCCAAAACATTTAAGGTTTGACAAAGCGCAGCATCGCCAGAAACAGTAAAATTTAGAATTGCATCATTTGGCCACCTAAGAACCGCATCTAACTGCTTTTCTATACCAAACTTATCATCCATCTTTGCGATAGCTGAAACGACTTCAGGTGTACCATCAAAAAGTAGGCAACCAGTAAGAATCGCATAGCAACCAATATCATAAAGAGGGCCCCCACCAAAACTGCTGCTATTGCGATAATTTCCTTCTGGCTGTTGTGGATAGCTAAAAATGAAATGTGCAGTCTGAATATTTCCGATATCTAGCTCTTGTAGCCATTGCCACTGTGGATGATATCTGGTCATAAAGGCTTCCTGAAAATACAATTTACTCTTGGTGGCTACTCTTTCTAGTTGAGACAACTCTTCTATATTTAATGCAACAGGTTTTTCACAAAGCACATGTTTTCCTGACTGAAGTGCGGCGATGGAGTAGGGTACATGTAGATGGTTTGGTAAAGGGTTGTAAATTGCATCGATAGATGGTTCTGCTAATAAGCCTTCATAGTCTGTCTCAATAACGTCTTGATAAATCTCTGGCAAAGATTTTTGGCCAGGGTTTCTGCGCCCAAGATGGGTAACCTCATGTCCAGCTTCGATGATTGCTGGCACAAGCCATTCGCGAGCTATTTTGGCCTCACCCAAAATACCAAATCTCATTTGATATCTCCACAATTGGCAATTAGTTCAGAGCCACAACTAGGACATACTCCTTTAGCTACTATTGTAGCTTCAATTCTTTTATCGTTAGATAGTGCAAAATTCATACTGGAATTATAACTTTGCATTTGTCATTTTATGTTCCAATTAAATCAACGATAGCTCTGTCTAGCGACAACTCAAAATTAAGGTCGTTTCCTGGGTTTGCTACGCAGTGACCAAGCGGCGAATCAAATGGCCTTATCTCAGCGTTCATTATATATCTTGCTTCAATGAAATTATCTTTGGGTGGAAAGTAAAGGTCTTGTGTACAAGGCATCAGGATAGTTTTTGCCTTAATTGATTTCAAAGCCAATATAAAATTACCATTATAAAGAGGTCCAACACTTATATCACTTGACTGCCATGTTGCAAGCTTAGTTAAGAGGTTATTAGCATCCCAGTTTTCAATATGATCATTCTCCCAATCAACCAATAAATCCTCTATAGTTTCGTAACCGATTTTTTTAAATAAAGATTCACGATAAAAGGTTTGTGAAAAAGCCCAACCTGCATAAACCCTTGCAAATGCCTTAAGCCCATCTATTGGAGGAGAAATGTATTCTCCATTATTCCAATTTTGGTCAGCACAAAGAGCAGCCTTTACCCCTTCAAGAAAAACAAAGTTATGTGGGGATGTTTTAGCTGAAGCACAGAAAGGTAAAATGGCATCAACAAAATCAGGATATTGTGCGGCCCATTGATATGCCTGACATCCAGCCATAGACCAGCCTGCAACTAGAGCGATTCTATTGACACCTAAAGACTCCGTAAGAAGTTTATATTGACAAGCTATATTGTCCCAAAGAGAAACATTTGGAAATCTAGGCCCATCTTGGAGATTTTTTGTATTGCTTGGTGAAGAAGAAAAGCCATTACCAAACATGTTAATAGAAACAATAAAGTGTTTATCTGGGTCTATCGCTCTTCCCTCACCAAAAAAACCTTCGTTTCGTTGGTGTGAACCGGTATAAAAAGTTGGCAGGACGACTACGTTATTCTTTTTATTATTTAATTTGCCATAAGTCTTATAAGTTAAGAAAGCTGAATTTAGCTCTTCTCCAGATAAAAGAGGCACATTGCCAAGCTCGAACTTTTCATAATTCATTGTTACTTTTTGACCACTATTAATTGGAATAATATTTAAAGCATAATTATTTTTTTCCTAAACTCATTCTTAGCTTGTACCCTTAAAGGGCATTATGATTGCTTAATAAAGTCTAAGATATTCTTCAACCTCCCAGTCAGTTACTGACTGATGGTAACGATCCCATTCATCCATCTTGTAGGAGAAAAATTGATGAAGCATTGCATCTCCCAAGACATCTTTTGCAAAATCATCTTCCTTTAGTGCTTCTATAGCCTCTAGAAGATTACGAGGTAGTGGTTTAATGTCTGCTTTTTCCATCTCCTCAGGTTTAAGCGTATATAAATTTAAATTTAATGGTTTACCAGGATTAATTTTATTTTTAATTCCATCTAACACAGAGGCAGTAGTTAATGCTAATGACAAGTAAGGATTCATACACATATCTGCAGCACGATTTTCTATACAAAATCGATTTTGTGGGAGCCTTAACATACATGAACGGTTATTATCTCCATAAGCCATGTGTGTAGGAGCCCATGTATGAACTCCACCTTCAAATCCTCCAACTATAGGGACCAATCCATTGTAAGAGTTAACTGTTGAGCAAGCTATTGCAGTAATTTCTGTTCCATGCTTAAGTAGACCTCCAACTGCATGATAAGCTAAGTCAGAAAACTTGCCATTGTCACCTTCAAAAACATTTTTATTATCATTTGTGGTAGTCAAACTAAAATTAATATGTGCCCCTGAGCGCCAGTCTCCAATTGTTGGTTTTGGCATAAATGTGATAAACATCCCATGTTTTTTTGCAACCTCTTTAAGAAGAACCCTCAAAAAAACTAATCTATCAGCCATTTGCAATACATTAGTATATGTAAAGTCAAGCTCAAACTGAGAATAAGCTCCTTCAGCTACTACATCCTTTAAGCCCCAGCCCAAATCATTAAGTGTATCTATCAACTCTTTTAAAAAATCCATAGAGTCAATGGAATATTCAACATCATAGCCGAAAGCTTGTCTTCTTGGTCTTAAGCCTTCTCCTGGCAATGGGTCATCATCTATAGCCTTAACTGGCTGTCCATTTTCCCAGCGTAGCGCAATAAATTCAGGCTCTATACCGCAAAAAGCTTTATACCCCTCATCATCAGCATTTTGAACTGCTCTTTTTAGAGTTTGTCGAGGGCACAAATTATATGGTTCATCTTCCCACCATAAATCAGAAAAAATCCAGACACAAGTCTTATCCCATGGACAAATAAGAATACTATCAAGATCTGGAACAGGAATCTGGTCAGAATCATTAGGCCCTAATTCAGGAACGAAAGATACCGAATGAACAGCAAATTGAGGGCCTTTTCCTGCACATAATGCCTCAAATTCAGTCATTGGAATTGGTTTAGTTTTAGGAATACCTAGCATATCAATCCAGCAGGATAAAATATACTTGACTCCTGCCTTCTCAAGTCTTGCTTTTTCTTCGGCAACGCGCTTCTTTGATGGCAATGCATCTACCATTTTTGCGTGGTATATCTTAGTCATATTTTTTCCCTTTTATTTTATTCAATACAGTTTTAAAATTTCTCATGCGACTTTAATAAGAATTGATTTTTAAATGTGGCAAGCCCTTTCATTACTTCGACATCTTTTATATCATTGCTATTAAAGCAATGTTTCTCTAAGAACCTGGTTAAAGTTTCATCACCCTCAGAAGCAATCTCTACTAATAAGTCATAGCGCCCTGTGACCCATAAAATAAATACGATTTCATTACAATCTTGAAGTCTTTTAGCAACCTCACTAGGGCTTGAGTTAGATGCCACTTTAATGCCGAGCATTGAGTCTGTATCATAATTAATGGCAGAACGATCAACCAAAGCTTTAATTTGTAAAACCCCTGCATCCTTCATACGATTGACACGATTTCTGACAGTGCCCTCAGATATCTCAAGCGTTTTTGCTATTTCTTTAAAAGGCAATCTTCCATCAACCTCAAGCATATCTATAATTTGCTGATTTAATTTATCTTTAAGTGTGTCTCTTGTTGGCACACGAGTAATTTGATCACTATCTTTTAATTGATTTAAAGTCACTATACGATTGTTTGAATTATTCATATCAATATTTTAGTTTTGTGGCATATCTTCTGGATCTATTCCAGGTACGAAAGTTATTCCTGCCTGCTGTTTCCAATCATGCGGGTAGGCTGCATAAAATATCACACATTTTTCATCACACTCGTAAGCAATATAGTTATCTTTAGGTATATAGAGAACATCACCTGGGTTGCATATATACGAGTCGCCATCACAAGTTAATCTGAATGTACCCTCCATACAATAGATTATTTCATCACATGTAAGCTCCCATGGAACTGAAACCTGATTTAAAAAATTTAGGCCGCCACACATGGTATCACTTACAGCACTAGTTACAAAAGGCTTTATATAGCTTTTTCCAGGCTCTAGAGTATGTAAGCGATGCTCTATGTCATCAAATTTATATAGTTTTGGTTTATTATCTTTCATTATTGTCCTTATTAAGTTAACTCAAGTTTTTCATTTAGTTCTACTGTGTATCCATCTGGATCCTCAATAAATGCGAGTATACGAGTTCCAGCATTCATTGGTTTGGCTGGACTAATTATTTTTGCACCATTTGCTTCAAGATCCTCAACAGCTTTATACACATCTGGGGTCTCTATACAGATATGTCCCCAGCCATTGCCTTTATCATAATGCTCTTCTTGGTCCCAGTTATGAGTCAGCTCCAAAGCAGGAAACTCCCTCTCAGGGCCATAACCTACAAATGCGTTAGTGTATCTGCCGCCAGGATAGTCGGTACGCCTCAAAACTTGCATACCCAAAATGTTGCAATAGAAATGAATTGATTTTTCTAAGTCTAGAACTCTCATCATTGTGTGTGCTAACCTATAATCATTATTAAAATTAGTATCAGTCAAATTATTCTCCTTTATTTATTTTATTAATATTCCAGTAACTGCATTTGCAATCATTTCTTGAAATGCATAAACACTGTCTTCCCAGTGAGGAGAGAGTATGCCACCTTCATTTGCAACTGGAGAAGCTCTTCCAAGTTGTAATCTTTCACAGATTGCATGGTCTTCTTTATGCACATCCCACCAAAGATTCTTAATTGTCTCTACTTCTTCTTTTGGAACGGTTTGTCCTCCTGTTGAGTAAATAACTCTTTTTTGTTTTGTATGCCCTGAATCAATTGGGAAGTTTAAGTGCACCCCTATTTGATCTGGAAAATATCTCGCAATAACAAAATTTGGAAATAATGCGAAGTACCTCGAACTAACAGATAATCTCCCTTTAACTTTAACTTTATCATTTAAATCGATAGCGCTACCTACACACACTCCATCTATTAATGTGTAGTGATCTTGAAGAGGTTGATTAGTGGTAGTCTGATGAACAAACTGAACATGATATGGTTCAATAAAATTCTCCATAAGGAATTTCCAATTTGTTGAAATTTCTCCAAAATCTAATGTTGCTAATGGCTCTAAAAGCTTAAAGTTAATATCATCAAAATTCTTAATTAGTGGTGCAGCATAATCCTCAAATTCTGGTGCGGTACCGCTTAAATTAATGAATATCCAGTCATGCCAAGTAGCTATTTTTATAGACTTAAGGCCATGATCTGACATATTAAAATCTTTTAGTTGATTATCTTTTCCACCAAAAAATGGGGTGGCACAAAGATCTCCATCTAAACTATAAGTCCAACAATGGTAAGGACAAGATAGCATAGATCCCACATTCATTGGCTCGTCAACTAGCTTAAGACAGCGATGTGAACAGGCATTATGAAAAGCATTAATTTTGCCCTTATTGTTCTTAATTAGAACGACTGGCTGTCCAGCTACTGTGATTGGTGTTGCATCTCCTGGCCTAATCAATTCATGAACAAAACCAACAAAAACCCAATTATCAGTGAACAAAGTATCGCACTCGGCACGAAAAAAAACATCACTAGTATAGGCTGAAGCTGGAAGCCCATGCTTATACTTGCCATTCTTGAGAAACGAAGACATATCAATTGTATTTTTATTCATTGCAGTCTCACTAATAAATAATCATATAATTATTAAGCCTTAATATTACATATAATGTAATAAAAAAGCAATAACTTTATAATAAAATCATTTATTTAACTAAAAATAAATAATATGTAATTTATTTGAGAATTATTTATCGCAAACAGTAACACAATATAAACCTAGTAAAGGTGAAGTCCAAATTTCGTTTGATGTGTGATGAAGCCCTGCCCTATATAAATAATTATTTGGGTATAAACGGAGTGTAGAAAGAGAGTGTTTTAAATCCCTATTGTGTACCGGAGCATTATTTTGATTAGAAAGCCCATTCATAGCCATGTAGGGCTACTGCACCACCGGTATGAATAAATAGGACTTTGTCCGAGTCTTTAAAATGCTTCTTTTGTATTAAGTCAATTAGGCCAGCAAAGCCTTTTCCAGAGTAAACAGGATCTAAAAGAATGGCTTCTTTTGTTGCCAATAATTTAACAGCATCAATCATGCCTTTAGTTGGAACACCATAGCCTTCACCCACATAACCATCAAACACTTCAACGTAGTCTCGTTTTGGTTCGTCACATTGAATGTATTTACAGCCGTCTTGTGCCATTTTATAAATTTTTTCTTCTTGGTTATATTTATTGTCTTTAACACTTATACCAATAATATTTATATTACTTTTATAATATGCTTTTCCTGTAACAATGCCTGAATGAGTCCCTCCACTTCCACTTGCTAATACGATATGTGTAAATAGGTTGTCTTTATCATATTCAATAATTTCTCTCAAGCACTCAATATATCCAAGTTGCCCAATTCTATTGCTGCCCCCAACAGGAATATAGTAGGGGTTTGCACCATTATTTTTTCTTTCGCTCATTATCTCTTCAGCATGCTCTTTTACATCCTTGCCTTTAGGGCAGATTATTACTTCAGCTCCGAAAATTTTGTCTAAGAATACATTGCCCGATGTCATGTAGGCATCTGGAGCATCTGCCAGTCTTTGTTCTAAAACTATGAGACATTTCAGTCCTAGCTTTGCACATGCTGCTGCAGTTTGTCTTGTATGGTTAGATTGAACAGCACCAACTGTTACAACTAAATCTGCTTGATTATCAATAGCATCAGGCATTAAAAATTCAAGCTTTCTTGTTTTATTCCCTCCAGAAGCTAAACCAGTACAATCATCCCTTTTAATGTATATTTCAGGTCCTTTAAGATGCTCAGAAAGCTTATTCAATTTTTCTATTGGAGTGGGTAGATGTCCCAAGCTAATTCTATTAAATTTATCAATCATAATATTTCCTATTAAATTAAACTCTTTTTTTGCCTTGGATTATTCTGTCTAATATTAGTGCACAGAACAATATAGCAATACCAGCTAATATGCCTTGTCCAACATTTGCATACTGCAATGCTTCTAAAACATCCTGACCAAGTCCCTTTGCTCCTATCAAAGAAGCTACTACAACCATTGCCAAGCTAAGCATGACAGTTTGATTTACACCAGCGAGAATCGTTGGCATTGCAAGTGGCAAATCAACCTTTGTTAACAAGTACCATTTAGAAGCGCCATACGCTATTGCAGCTTCTCTAATTGATTCTGGAACTCCTTTTAATCCTAAAACAGTAAATCTAACAACGGGAGTTCCTCCAAAAATCATCGTAATAATTACAGCGGAAACCTTGCCTGTTCCAAAAAAAGCAATCACAGGGATCATAAATACAAATGCTGGCATCGTTTGCATGAAATCCATTATTGGTCTAATAAATGCATAAAATTTAGGTCTAGTTGCACAATAAATTCCCAAAGGAATTCCTATAGATATACTTAGAATTGCAGCAGTGCCTAGTAATGCTAAAGTTGTCATTGCCTTAATCCAAAATCCTAAAAAACCCATATATGCCAAAAAGGCGAGAGAATAGATCGCTGCCCTTGGTCCTGCAGAGAGCCCAGTCATCAGGACAATAGCACTTATGATCACAATCCATGGTGTTTCAACAAATAGCATCTCCAGTGAATCTAGTACAGTTCTTATTCCATAGGTAATAGCACTAAAAAGAGCATCACCCTTAATAACTGCATAATCAAAAGCCCCTTCTACACCATCAATTGAAGCAAGTCTTATATCAGGGTGCGTTGGAAAGTCAGCAAACAGCTTCACTAAATCTGGAAAACTATAGTGAATTGTCGAAAAGACAACAATTAACAGTGAAAAACTTATACTTAGTAGGTAATTGTTAAATTTCATTCCTGGGCTGATAAGCTTATTTGAAAGCCATTCAGAAAATTTCTTTTCCAAAATTAAATTTGCTAATATCCCTTGAAGTGCCCTTATAAGGATAAATAAAATGATTCCAGCAATGGCAATTGAAACTCCTGAAGCCTCAATATTTTGAGCTTCTTGCAAGAAACCACCTATTGCATCTTCTAGTGAATTAATGGTTCTTTTGAACATCTCTACTTTGTCTGAATTACTTTCTATCGCAGCCTGTAGTTGCTTCTCTCGAAAATCGATAGTAGATTGAATTTTTTCAATTTTGGTGTAAGCTTCTGCACTAATGTTTCCAAAAAAACCTCTTACAATCTGAACAATAGCAAAAGTTTCAATAATTAAAAATGTTAATGACCAGTTCCATATGTTACGTATTCCAAACCATATTGGCCCAAACAAAAATGCAAATAGGTTAAAGGATAAAACAAATTTTGATGCATTATTGATTCTCTCAAACTCATGAATGTAATACTCAGGATTAGTTTTTACAAAATCTTTAATTTGTTCAGTATTAATGTAGTTATCTTTTCTCATCTCAACCCTCAACAATAGAAACTAAAAGGTCTTTATGGGATACTACGCCAACATCGTAACCCTCTGTATTAGTTATTATAATTGGCTTATCACTAGATACAGAGTTTGCAATTAGACTACTTAGTACATCACTCTCTCTCATTTTTAATGAATCTTTTGGTATAGCCCCGTAATTCTTTATAAATTCATCAATTGGCTGCATAATTGAATTTGCTTTAACAACCTCAAGCCTTGAAATTCCTTTAACAAAATCAGCCACATATTCATCTTCTGGCTTCATAACTATTTCTTCAGGGGTGCCAATTTGAATAACTTTGCCATCCCTCATAATTGCAATTCGATGGCCGACCTTAACAGCCTCATCAAGGTCATGGGTAATAAAAACAGTTGTTTTTTTTAATTGCTTTGAAAGCTTAATAAACTCGATTTGGAGTTGTCTTCTAATCAGAGGATCCAGTGCACTAAATGGTTCGTCCATTAATAATATATCAGGATCAGCTGCAAGTGCCCTTGCAAGCCCTACCCGTTGTTGCATTCCACCAGAAAGCTCGTGAGCATATTTATTGCCCCATCCTTTTAGCTCAACAGTATTTAATATTTCATTCGCTTTGCGATATCTATTATTTTTATTGATACCTCTAATTTCTAATGGCATAGCAATATTATCAATTACAGAACGGTGAGGCATTAAGGCAAAATTCTGAAAAACCATGCCTATTTTTTTATTTCTAAACTCTCGAAGCTCATCTTTTTCGAGTGTCATAACATCTTTTCCGTCGATTAATATCTGGCCAAGTGTTGGCTCTAACAATCTATTAATGTGCCTTACCAAAGTAGACTTACCACTTCCAGAAAGACCCATTACACAGAAAATTTCACCAGGGTTTATATCAAAAGTGACGTCAAAGACCCCAATAATCGAGTTATATTGCTCTAAAGCATTTTGTTTTGAAATATTATTATTAGTTATAGCTTCTAATGCATCTTTGGACGTATTGCCAAATATCTTTGTTACATTTTTAATTTCAATGGAGCTTCCAGTATTCTCACTTAACATAGTATGTATGTAGTTTATTGAAAAAAACCGGCGCTTAAAACGCCGGTTTTAAGATGAACTAGTTAAGTTAAATTATAAACCTAACCAACCATCAACTATTCCTTCGTTTTTAGACATCCAGTCTCTTGCTACTTCTGCTGGATCTCTTTTCATAACAGACACTTCATAAGCTAGCCATGAAACATCATCTGATGTAAGCTGAAAGTTATTGAAAAATTCAACAATTGCTGGAGACTTAGATTCTAACGAAGTACCCCACCCAATTTGAATATTCTTTAACGCATCCTTTGAAGCTACATATGATTTTTTATACCAATCTGCATCAGTTTTGGGTTGAATCATATTGTACTTTTCAGGATCATGAGTAGGCTCAGTTAACATAACAACATCAGCCATTCCCCAAATAGCGTGTGGCTTATAGCAATAGAATGCATAACCTTCGCCTTTCTTAATTGAGTCTAGTACTCGAGCATTTTTTACTGCTTCAGCGGCTCTAATTGGCTCTATTCCAGAATCAAGTAGTTTGTAATCTCTTATCTTTACCTCATTTACGTTTGCAGACGCCCATCCATCGGCACCAATCCAAAACTCACCTTTACCGTTGCCATCACTATCCATAGCTGCAACAACTTCAGGTCTTCCTAGGTCAAAAATTGACGTTATGTTCATCTCTTTAGCAAAAGCTTGAGATACGCAGTAACCTTGATTTCCTTCATAACTTTTAGAACTCAACTTAAGTGTTCCTTTTGGGACTAAGTCATTAGTGTAAGCCTGCTGATTAGGTAGCCAGATATCAGGGTGAACTTCAATTTCACCTTTGCTTCTATCGATAGCTCCATAGATAGCCGTATTATTGCCGGGTACAAGCTCAACTTCACCACCCATTTTGTCTGTAATAACAGCCGAAAGAAGGTTAGCAATAGCAGTAGCTCCTGTCCAACCAGGGTCACCAATATTTACTTTTTCTGCATTGACAGTCATTGATACAGAAAGTGCAGCAATAACTAATAATGCTGCTTGTTTCATTGTTTTCATTTCTCTCTCCTTATTTTTTTTAGATTTTTGTACATTTGTTTCATTTAAATACAATAAAGTACAAATGTAGTATATCATTAATTTTAGTATTGAACTACTAAATAATAAAAGAAAAATTCTAAAATATATATCTAAGTATCTAGCTGTTGCAAATAATAAGTAAAATCATCTGAAAAATAAATATTAACGGAGTATTAAGAGAATGATACCAAGGGATTTGAGCACTGAAAAGATACAAGAGCGTTTAGCTATAGATTTTAATACTTATCCTAAAGAAGTAAAAAAAGCCGCAAAGTATTTAATTAGTAATACATTTGAGATCCCACTATATTCTCTTCGTAAGATTTCAAAAATGGCGCAAATTAGCCCATCAACTTTGGTACGTTTAGTTAAATTGCTTGGTTTTCAACGCTATGATGAGTTTAAAAATATTTATATTGAAGATGCAAAAAAGTCTACCTCCCACTTCACTATAAACGCTCAAAAAATTCAGCAACAAAATACCGATAAATCGTTCCAGTATTTTGAACAATTTGCGGTAAAAACTTTGGATTGTGTTCTTAATGACGAAGTGTACGACAAAATAGATCCATTACTAGGTCAAATTCTAAGCGCAAAAAACATCTATATTATGGGAATGAGGGGCAGTTTCTCTCTTGGCTTCTACTTACATTATTTGCTTCACATGATGTTACCTAATGTTAATTTAATCCGTGATCAAGAGGGTATGCTTTTAAGCGAAATTAATCAAATGAGTAGCCACGATTTAGTGTTTGTATTTGGAATTTCTCCACTGTCTCAGTCAAGTACATTTGCAATTAATCAAATTGTTAAAAAAAATCCAAAAATAGTTGTTTTAACAAATGAAATTATCGCAAATATCGTTCCAGATGCAACTCAATTGATTTCACTTGGCAACTACTCACAAACATTTTTACCAAGCTTTATACCTTTTGTTGCTTTTTCTGAATTGTTAGCTTCTAAGCTGATTGCAAAAGGCGATAAGAGAATTTTGGATCATATTAAACATACTGAATCAGAGCTCTCTGAAGTTGGTATATTTGTCAAACCGGTTTAGTCTACTGGTGCAATCTCAATTCTGATAAAAGCTTAGGTTAGATGTTTAAACTTACTATCAAAGAAGAAAATCCTTAATTAACTTATTAATTAATAATGGGTTTTCCATGTGCGAATTATGGGCACAGTTTTCAATTACCTTAATTCGAGAATCTGCTATTCCGTTTCTTAAGATTTCTTGCTGAGACCAGTCATAAGATCTGTCTTTATCTGACCAAAGAATTAAAGTTGGCGACTTGATTTGATTCAATTGCCCCCTTCCGTCCCAACTGTCCCATGCATCAAGGCTTGCAAGTGCTGCTTGAGTTGTGGCTTTTGCGCCCTCACTCAAACATAACTTATATCCATCTCCAGCTAAATAATTAATAAACCATGTTTTTGCAATCTCTTTTCTAACTTTATTCAGGCCAAATTGCTTAATTTTAGTCCTTGACTCATTAATCGTCTCAAACCTGTTTGGTAAAACTCCTATTGACCCTGTTCCAAAACAAATCAACTTATTAACACGTTCTGGAAATAAAGATGCCATCTCTTGAACTATCATTCCTCCCATGGAGTGACCAAGTAAATTAAATTTTTTAATTTTTAAATGATCTAAAAGTTGAAATACTTGTATTGCATTTTCTCTAATTGTCGAAGGAGCAGTCATTTTAGAGCTCTCACCATATCCAGCAAGGGAGGGCATAATTAATTTAAAGTTATCTTCTAAGTCTTTCTGAAATAGCCACATATCTTGACCACCTAAATAGCCATGCACCAAAACTAGTGGGTAGCCGTTCCCAATGCTTTTGTATGATAATAAGTTCATTATTTAATTATAAGTCCAAATTTCGTTTGATATGTGATGGGGTTGCCGCTTAACTTTCTAAGTAGAAATTTCAACCTCAGCTTCAATTTCTACGGGCGCCCCAAAAGGAAGTTCTGCCATACCAACTGCAGAACGAGAATGATTGCCTATCTCTTTTCCAAAAACATCAATAATCAAATCTGAAAAACCATTAATGACGGGAGGGGTTTTTACAAATCCTGGCTCAACATTAACCATGCCAAAAACTCTAAGCCAAGCAGTTATGTTATTAAGTGTACCAAGTTCTTGCTTTAGACTACTTAATATAGCCAAGCCAGTTTTACGTGCTGCTTCATAACCTTGCTCAACAGTAAGCGCCCCCCCAACCTTGCCAGTAACTTCAGAAATTGAACCGTCCGAGTTAAGAGCTACATGGCCAGATATAAATACTCTATTTCCACTTACGCGAACCCAAGAAAATTGCATTTCTAAATTTGGAGGAAGTTTAATCGGTTCAGGTAATATCAAATTAAGTTCTTGAATTTTTTCATCTGGTGTCATGAATCACTCACTATACGTTAGTTAAATCTAGTATACATAAAAGTCCAAATTTTGTCTGATGTGTGAGGTATTATTCTTACTTTTCTTAGTAGAGGGCAAGATGGGCAAGGACAGTAGTAAAACAAACTCAAATCAGAGTGCCATATCATTCATTCAAGGTATATCAAATGGTAAAGTCGTGCTTGCTTATATTATTCCAGCAATAGTTGTATATTTTATAATGCTACTTTATACCATTCCTCAAGTTTCAGCTTACGCTCCAGGAATAGCTCTATTTGATTTATCCCCATCAGGATATTCGTTTGAATACGCAATTAAACTACTTGATGCTTTGGGTAGTAAAGGAAGAGAACTGTATCTTTACAGGCAATTGCCATTGGATTTTATTTATCCAGGATTATTTGCAATATCTTGTAGCTTGCTATTATCTTGGCTTTTTCTAAAAACCCAAAAAACGAACTCTAAGATATTTTACTTATGCTCTATTCCTATTGCCGCAGGATTGTTTGATTACTTTGAAAATATACTTATCATTAATATTCTAACTTCTTATCCTAATGTATCAGAATTTGCAATTTCATTTGCAAGTGTGATTACAATTACTAAGAGTACAATAACTATGATTTTCTTCTTAATTTTAATAATTGGAGTGTTATTAAATCTAAAGAAAAAATGGGGAAGAACAACTTGAACTAAATTCCAAATTTCGTTTGATGTGTGAGAATTGGTAAATTAATACTTAGTCGAATTAATTATTAAATTTATAGTGACTTTTGATGAAAAAAACATTGAAATTAAGTGAAGAAGAAGCTTGGGATCTAGCATTTAATGCTTTAACAAAATCT
>Ga0208524_1000847_pt1 | contig 15310 bp, 15 predicted proteins | sample ETNtaG_28_FD_185779 | JGI IMG/M metagenome (GOLD analysis project Ga0208524, IMG submission 185779) | Marine microbial and viral communities from oxygen minimum zone, Eastern Pacific Ocean - ETNP201406SV61 (SPAdes) (version 2) | ecosystem: Environmental > Aquatic > Marine > Oceanic ... | reverse complement strand
GGAGAATTCAAGGATGATAATAGATGGAACGGAATAAGATACGACAAAAATGGAAACATCATCTACAAGGTTGTAAATGGAAAATGAAATAGAACAATAACCCTCCTCCAAAACAAATACCATCATCTCCTGTGAGTAACCCCCACTTAATTCTTCACAGTCAGACAATCAACACAAACATTATTCACGATTGGACATCCGTCAATTTTGGTGCTTATTTTATTTTTGTGTAATTATTTTTTAATTATGTTAATATGTGAAAAATATCTTCTCTTTTAAGATTAAATTAGAACATTTTTCAATTCACAAAAATGAAAAAACTTCTTACAACCATCTTTCTAGTCTTTATTCTGACCACTCAGTTGTTTGGTCAATCATCTGAAGAAAATAAATTTACTTTTAGATCTTTTCTCTTGTTAAATAGTCTAGACTACAGTCTAGATCAAAATAGTGCAGTAGGTTTATTCGTAGGGCAAGTTTCTGGAAAAGTAAATGAAAATAATATTGAAACAGCAGAACAAACTTTTTATGGAACCGTTTATTCGTATGCATTTGAATGTAATTTTTGTGATACATTTATAGTTGCAAGTGCTTTAGGGACAGGAAGTACAGACTATAAAACAAAAGATGGTTCAATTTATTCTTATTCAGGTTGGGGAATTCAAATTTACGGTGGATATCAATGGTATTTTGAAAATAATGTGAGTTTAATTATTGGTTTAGGACCTTCCTACTCTAGTTCCAGCAAGCAGAGTGAGAATTTAAAAAGTAGTGTAGATTACGAAAAAGATGTTGAAGATTATGTCAAAAATAGAACTTTTCAACCTATATCGTCTCTTCCACTTCTTTTAGTCGGATATACCTTTTAAAACCAACCCCATCATCTCCTGTGAGTAACCCCCACTTAATTCTTCACAAGTCAGAGGAACTCCAAGTAACCCCCACTTAATTCTTCACAGGGTCAGAGGAACTCCATGTAACTCCCACATTCTTGTAAAACAAACCGATTGATGTTACGTTTGGGGTTCTCCTAATTCACTAAAAGGAAACCAAGTGAAACATCTACTCATAATATTCTCCTTCCTTCTTCTTTTTAGTTCCATCTTTATTTCTTGTAGTAAAAGTAGTGATGATGGTTCAAAAAGTACTGACAATACAACGAGTACTGACAATACAACGAGTACTGACAATACAACGAGTACTGACAATACAACCACTTCAACTTGGACTAAACAACTGGGTACTACTTTTAGTGATTATGCATTTAGTGTCACAAGTGATTCGTCAGATAATATCTATGTGACGGGTTATGCTTCTAGAAATTTAGACGGAAATACAAGTTCAGGTGGAAGAGATATTTTCCTATTGAAATACAATTCATCTGGTACAAGACAATGGACTAAACAACTGGGGACTAATTATACTGATTATGGACTTGGTGTTACAACTGATTCGTCAGGTAATATTTATGTGACGGGTCATACTTGGGGAGGATTAGACGGGACGGGTCATACTTGGGGGGAAGGTGAATATGAGGGGAAAATAAATTTAGGTTATACTGATGTTTTCCTAGTCAAATACAATTCATCTGGAACAAAACAATGGACTAAACAACTAGGAACTTCTTATTGGGATTATGGAAATAGTGTCACAACTGATTCATCAGATAATATCTATGTAAATGTTGTTACTTCTGGAGATTTAGACGGAAATACAAGTTCAGGTGGAAATGACACTTTCTTAGTCAAATACAATTCTTCTGGGACAAAACAATGGACTAAACAACTGGGGACTTCTAATAATGATTATGGAAATAGTGTCACAAGTGATTCGTCAGATAATATCTATGTGACTGGTTATACTGATGGAGGATTAGATGGAAATACAAGTTCTGGTACTAATGACATTTTCCTAGTCAAATACAATTCTTCTGGAACAAAACAATGGACTAAACAACTGGGGACTTCTTATCTTGATGAGGGATATAGTGTTACAACCGATTCATTAGATAATATCTATGTGACTGGTTGGACTAATTCGAATTTAGATGGAAATACAAGTTCAGGTGGAAGAGATATTTTCCTATTGAAATACAATTCTTCTGGAACAAAACAATGGACTAAACAACTGGGGTCTTCTTCTGTTGATGAGGGATATGGTGTTACAACCGATTCATTAGATAATATCTATGTGACTGGTATTACTTACGGAGATTTAGATGGAAAAACAAGCATAGGCGCAGATGATGGTGATATTTTCCTATTGAAATACAATTCTTCTGGAACAAAACAATGGACTAAACAACTGGGGTCTTCTTCTTTTGATGAGGGACAAGGTGTTACAACTGATTCATTAGATAATATCTATGTGACTGGTATTACTTACGGAGATTTAGATGGAAATACAAAATCTGGTAATGGTGACATTTTCTTAGTCAAATACGATTCATCTGGAACAAAACAATAACCCCCCCCTCTAAAACGAACATCCCCCAAAAATACCACCAAGTCAAATACTCACATCTACCGACCCTATCCCCCCACTTCCTTGCAATCCACACCAAGTTCTGGTATATATTGGAGAAATCTTAAAGTTTATTGGAAACAACGAATACAACCTTAATATGAATTGGAGACTAGTTCTAATCATTATATTTATTCTTGAGGGGATATATTATTTAACTAATAGATTTTTATTTAATAGAACTTTTAAAGAAATCAATTTTTGGGAATGGATAATTGTAATTATGATAATTCCTTTAATATTTGGTTATCTTTATGTTAATCAGGGGACTTTATAATTGATGATGAATAAGGACATTCAGACCTACTAGTAAGATAGGAATTTGGAAGGGATTTTTAAATAAAAGGAATTGTAACCTTGTTTCATGGAAGAATATTAACTCCCTTCCTCTACAACCCTCCAAGTAAAATCCCCACTTCTTGTAAAATACACCTCTTCACCAAAAGTATATAAGTGTTGACATGTGTTGAAATAGGTGCATTATACTTACGGTTGAATCGACAATCTCCTGTAGAGTTTCAGTAACTCTGGATTCTCTACTCAGAGTTTCTGATTCCAAAATATGAGTATGTGACTTTTCAAATTTTCTATAAACTTTTGAGATTTGGAGGAAAAAAATGAAAAAGATTTTACACGTAATTCTAATATCCCTTTTTAGTCTCACCGTCATTTCCTGTGCTAAAAAAGATGATAGTACCACCACTTCAAGTGGATTATTTGTTGCAGTGGGTAATTCAGGAACCTTACTAACCTCATCGGATGGAACCTCTTGGACTTCAAGGACTTCTGGGTCATCAGAAACTTTATGGAATATTTTCTACGAAAATAGTACATTCGTGTCGGTGGGTGGATCAGGAACCATCCTCACCTCATCAGATGGAACCACTTGGACTTCAAGAACCTCTGGTACTACGGAACGTCTCTCTGGAATCACCTACGGAAACGGTACATTCGTGGTAGTAGGTGATAATGACTCGGGTTCTGGAACTATCCTCACTTCAACAGATGGAATCACTTGGACTTCTAGGACTTCAGCATCATCAAATTCACTCTGGGATGTCAATTACGGAAATAATACTTTCGTGGTGAGTGATGGTGCAGGAGGAATCCAATCCTCATCGGATGGAATCTCTTGGACTTCACGAGAAGTTCTCGCAAATAAATACGGTATCTGGGGTGGTGCTTACGGAAACAGTAAGTTCGTGGTGGCGAGTGGGTATGGATACATCTTCACCTCTTCCGATGGAACCTCCTGGAATAATGTGATTTCTAGATCAGCAAGTGCTCTCCATGATGTTGCTTACGGTAACAGTCAATTCGCGGCAGTTGGTGTTAATGGAACAATCCAAACCTCTTCAGACGGAACATCTTGGACTCTTCATAATACAGGAGTTACTACCCAATTCAATGGTATTACCTACGGGAACAGTATCTGGGTGATAGTTGGTGTGCCTGGAATCATCTATACCTCGGATGGAGAAACTTTAACTTCAAGGACTTCTGGTACAACAGTTCCTCTACATAGGGTGATCTACAAAGAGTAACGATTACCAATCCAACCAGTTTGAATTGGATCACAGAAATGTCCATTCAAAATCATTGAAACTAAAAAGGTCAGTCACTCAGTTGTGTGATTGACCTCCCCCACTAATTCTTCACAGTCAGACACCCTCCAAGTAACACCACTATTCTTGAAAAACAAACTTCTACACCAAAGGTATAAAAGTGTTGACACGTGGTAGACATAGGTCTATAGTTCGCAATTACAAGGGATTGAATCGACAATCTCTTGTGCAGATTCAGTAATTCTGAATTATCTACTCAGAGTTTCTGGTTCCAAAATATGAATATGTGACTTTTCAAACTTATTTCCTCTCATTCTTGGTGAAGAAAAAAGATGAATAAAGTTTTATACATAATTCTCATATCCCTTTTTAGTCTTACTGTCTTCTCCTGTACAAAATCTGACGATAGTAAAACTGCAACTACTGATAACACCACCTCATCTTCAGACGATTCCTCAGATAATTCCTCATCCTCCTCAGTTCCAAGGGGATTCGTGGCAGTTGGTAATGAAGGAACCATCGTAAAATCAACTGACAATGGTTCATCTTTTGATAATGTTACGTCTCCAGGTGGATGGGATTTAGGGGGAGTAGTATTCGGAAACACTACATTAGTAGCAGTAGGTCAAGCAGGAGTCGTCTTTAGTTCGACGGACAATGGGTCAACTTGGAACAAATGGATGGATTGGGTAAATTCAAGTCATTTTAATGGAGTCACTTTCGGAAACGACATCTTCGTGGCAGTTGCTGATGATGGAATTATTATTAGATCGACGAATGGGTCAACTTGGAATAATGTGACTTCTCTAACTGCAAATGCAAATCATATCATAGGAGTCACTTTCGGGAACAATACCTTTGTGGCAGTAGGTTATTCAGGAAACATCATTAGATCTACTGACAATGGTTCATCTTGGGATAATGCCACTTCTCCAACTGCAAATGATCTCAGAGGAGTCACCTTCGGAAACAATACCTTCGTGGCAGTTGGTGCATCAGGAAACATATTTAGATCAACGGACAATGGTTCATCTTTTGATAATGCAACTTCTCCAACTGCAAATGATCTCTCGGGAATCACCTTCGCAAACAATACCTTCGTGGCAGTAGGTGATTACATCGTTAGATCAACGGACAATGGTTCATCTTTTGATAATGCAACTTCTGGAACAAATCATCTCGTAGGAGCAAATCATCTCCAGGGAGTCGGATTCGGAAACAATACCTTCGTAGCAGTTGGTGGTTCAGGAACAATTGTGAGATCTACTGACAATGGAACAAATTGGGATAATGTGACTTCTCCAACAGGAAAAAGACTCTATGGAGTCACCTTCTCAGAATAACCATACTAACCCAAAGATTTGAATTGGATCACAGGAATCTCTTTTCAAAATCATCAAATTGGATGCCTGCCACATTGAGGGTAAAGTGCTAACTTAAAGGTTGTGGAGAATTGAGAGTGGGGAAATTTTACTGGTTAGATTAAATACCCCTCTCTCACCCACTTAATTCTGCACAAGTCAGAACCCTCCACAATATCCCCATATTCTTGTATAATCCCTCAATAATGCTCAATAGTGTTCAATAAGGATAAATTTCAGAGTGGAATATCGGAATATTATATATAGTATGAGACGTTTTTGAGAAAGGTGTAGGGTAAGAAAAGAATTGGAACATCTGAACAATCACGAAGTGATTGTGAAGTTCCGAACGAAGTGAGGAATGAGTAAGTGACAAGGTGACGGAAAGGATAATTGCATCAACTCGCAATCAACCCGTTGAGATTGTTTTTATTTTTGAATTATTAATTTCAAATAAACTATACACTGCTACACTTATCATAACAATTATTCCACCATAGAATGTTTCTTGTGAAATTGTTTCATTTAAAAATATCCAAACCCAAAATGGTCCTAGTGAAAACTCTAAAAACATTAAGAATGTAACTTCAGAAGCAAGAAGAAATCTAGTGGCAAAAATAAATACAATACTAGCAAATCCAGTTAATACTCCTCCCCATAAAAAACATAGCAAAATATCTTGAATTGGAACGTTTAAATTTCCAAGACTAAAAACAAAAGAAACAATTAATATTAAAATACCAGATATTAGATTCACAGGCATCATATCAATATTCCTATATTTTCTTAAAATAATTACAAATGCAGAAAAACTAAATGCACAAAATAATGCCATAATATTCCCATAAAATCCACCAGTTTCCAATCCATCTTTAATCATAATAAATATTCCCATAAAAGCAAAAATCATTATAATAATTGTTCTTAAAGATATTTTCTCTTTTAAAAATATGAATGCTAGAATTGCTGTAATAAAAGGGATCGAACTTAGGGTAAACAATGTATTTGCAACTGAGGTATTAGCAAATGATTGAATAATTAATAGATTGGCAAGCATCAGTAAAAACCCACCTGCCATGCCAGGATATCCAATTTTTTTGATGTTTGTTACAATTCCTAATCTGTGTTGATGAAAAAGAATTAACGTAATGGGAAAAAGAAATGCCAATGCCTTATAAAAAGCGATCTGCCAAGGATCAGCATTATTAATATTTCTCATTATCAGACCTCCAAAACTCATGCTTACTGAACCAGTAATAAGAAGTAAAATGGACAGATTGCGATTTGAGATCATGTAATTAATTTCTTCTAGTTGTTCTGGTGTAAATGGGCAACAATTTTTGGCAGGAAAATTTTTCTGGAAATCAGACATGGGATTGTATTTTGAGAAATCCTATGACTAAATCCCTCTAAAAAAAGTGGTGTATAACCAGGCAGTTCCTCATATACACACCCCTGCAAGTCCTTTCGTTGGTGGAAGGGAGTCAATTCTTCCATGAAACAAGGTTAAAATTCCTTTTATCTCAAACTCCCTTCCGAATATTAGTTTCTATCTCTTTATCTATTTGTTCAACGAAATCTTCTTCAATTTCCGTTTTTCGTTCATCTAATTTAACAGGATCAATGTCAACTGAGAATTCAAACGAAATTTTACCGTCTACAATTTCAGTCTTGAGGAATGATGGTTGGGAAATTGACTGTTTATTTTTTACGATCCACCTACCTTCAAGTAATCCTTTTTTTGTCTTGTATACCTTCTTCAATAGTTCTTGTTCATCCTCAAAAACTTCCTCTTTTGGAGAACCTTCTTCAGATACCTTTCTACCTAAGATTTTTCCCTCAAAGGTTCTAAGGACAAACTTCTTCTTAACTTGTCCGTATTCAAGTCTGATTGTTCGTATTGACCGTCTATAGGGTGATGTGAAGTAGAGTTCTTTCATCCAATAATCTTCTTCCAATCCATTTTTAGTCAATCAACCCAAAGGTTGTCGAAATACTGCAACACACATTCCTGCTAATTGTGAAGAAACACCAATTCCCCCAAAGATTAATAGATTTCTACTTTGGATAGTAGGAAAATCACTTTCTTTCATTTCTTTGGTTTTAGTGTCATAAACCACATATGTATGAATTGCACTATGGGTTGTTTCAATAAAAATTAATCCCATAGTATTCCTCAAAACTTGCAATTCAACAGTATCATTATTCCCAACCATCTTTGCTTTTCCTTTGGATAAATCAATATCGGTAATTATTAGGTTCATCTTCATTTTTTGTAATTCACTACCTCCTACCATTTCATCCATAGTTTTCTTTGGATCGATGGTAAAGTGGTGATCTCTAACATAAGAACAACTCAACTCTTTTATAGTATTCATATCTGCGATTAAGAATCGAAACTCCATTGAATGAACCTCAAACAGAATGGAACTGAAAAGAAATATGGAGAAGATGATGAGTATATGTCTCACTTGGTTTCCTATAAGTGTTTAGGTTAAAATAATATATACCAGAATTGTGGGGATTTTACAAGAATGTGGGGATTTTACTTGGAGGGTGTCTGACCGTGAAGAATATTGTGATTTGTTTGATGGAAATTGAATCTCATATGAGTTTGAAAAATTTCCATATTTGCGGTAAAGTTTAAACAACTTTAAACTATATTTTGAAAAAAATGAAACACATTCTAATACTAATATCCTTCTTTTTTCTTTCTTCTCTTTTGTATGGAAAGTCCAAAATAAATGGTCTTTTATACACTTGGAAAAATGGATCGACTTATGTTGGAGAATGGAAAGATGATAAAAAAAATGGTCAAGGGAAATACATTTATGGAAAAGGAAATGGTGAAGGTGACAAGTATGAAGGGGAATGGAAAGATGATAAAAAGCACGGTAAAGGTAAATATATTTGGTCTAATGGAGACAAGTTTGTAGGCGAATTCAAAGATGATAAACCAAATGGTATTGGAACTTACACTTTTATATCTGGAGGAAAGTATGATGGAGAATGGAAAGATGGGAGAGAAAATGGTTATGGAACATGGACTGCAATTAACGGAGAGAAGTATTCCGGGGATTGGAAAAATGGAATAAAATATGGTAAAGGAACATTCTATTACAATGATGGAAGTGTTTATGTGGGTGAATTCAAAGTTGGGTTAAGAAATGGTCAAGGAACTGAAACTTTTCCTGACGGTGGAAAGTATGATGGAGAATTTAAGGATGGAAAGAAATATGGTCAAGGAACTAGAATCTGGTCAGATGGAAGAAAGTATGAAGGGAGATTTAAGGATGGAAAGAAATATGGTCAAGGATCTGAAACTTATCCTGATGAATGGAGGTATATAGGAGAATTCAAAGATGATAAAAAAAATGGTCAAGGAAAAAATATTTGGTCCAATGGAGACAAGTACGTAGGGGAGTTCAAGAATGATAAAAAAAATGGTCAAGGAACTTATACTTTCCTATCTGGAGGTCAGTATGTTGGGAAATGGAAAGATGGGAGAGAAAATGGTCAAGGAATATGGACTGCAATTAACGGAGAAAAGTATTCCGGGGATTGGAAAAATGGAATAAAATATGGTAAAGGAACATTCTATTACAATGATGGAAGTGTTTATGTGGGTGAATTCAAAGTTGGGTTAAGAAATGGTCAAGGAACTGAAACTTTTCCTGGCGGTGGAAAGTATGAAGGAGAATTTAAGGATGGAAAGAAAAATGGTCAAGGAACTAGAACCTGGTCGGATGGAAGCAAGTATGTCGGGAAATTTAAGGATGGATTACCAAATGGTAAAGGGAAAAACACTTATACTGATGGAGGTTGGTATGAGGGAAGTTGGAAAGAAGGACAAAGTTGGACCGGTATAACATTCGACAAAGACGGAAACATCTCATATGAAAAGGTGAACGGGAAAATACAATTTAAAGAATAACCTCCTCCAATCAAAACCAAGTCCAACATCTCCTATGAGTAACCCCGACTAATTCTTCACAGTCAGACACCCTCCAAGTAAAATACCCACATTCTTGGCAGCATTACAGTAACCACAATGATTAGTGGTATTTACGATAATCTCTTTCATTTATTTTCTTCTTTACAAAGTCACTTATTACTGCAAAGAAAACGAACCAATAAAAACGAAGTTTACTGAGAACCCCTTTTCTTTTAACGAGTTCTTCATATTTCTTCAAACCACAAACTGTCTTGATATGTTTTTTCATTAACAAATCTCAAAAGGGTTTACAAATCAATTTCTGCCACCGAAAAATTTTCTGGAAATCAGACATGACATTGTTTTTTGATAAATCCTAATGCGAAATCCCTCTAAAAAAAGTGGTGTATAACCAGGCAGTTCCTCATATACACACCCCTGCAAGTCCTTTCGTTAGTGGAAGGGAGTTGATATTCTTCCATGAAACAAGGTTACAATTCCTTTTATTTCTAACTCCCTTCCGATTCACTATCTATAAATCATTAGTCTTACAAAACAATAAAGTGACAAAAATTGAAAGTAATGAATACTTAAATAATACAACCATATGCTTGGTTCAATAATTCTTAAAACACTTAAGATAAAAATAATATTTATTATAAAGGCAATTGAGTAAACTATATGGACAGCACCACTTGATACAAAATCTGAAAAATTAATTACTTTTTTAAAAATGGATATCAAATAAAAACTAAATAATGTAACAAAAATCATTGAAAGAACAATTAATAGATTTATTAATTCAAGTAATTCTAATTTAAATATAGTTACTGCATAGAAAGGGGCATAACAAATTAATGTTGCAGTTATTGAAGTTGAAAGCATAACCGCAAAACGAATGGAATCTTGAGTATTCCATTCCCCCGAACCTCTTCGACCCAACGAAATAGCAATTACCTGAAAACCAATTTGTCCAATTACTATTTCACCAAAAAATGTTATTGCCTCAAAAAATTCAGTAAAACTAATCATAATCTAAATCCTTTTGTTATTGAAAATAAGTTGGAGGTTATAACTCCTCTTATGTTCTAACTCCCTTCCTAATCTTTAATTATCATACTCTAATGAAAGTTCACCATCTATTGTTTTGAGTGTGGGGTATTCTAATTATTTGTAATGTAAACCCCCCACAGACCAAATATTAAAAAAATTATGGAAACAACCAAATAACCCCCAAGTTTTTTCCTTGTCTTGTCAAGTTTATCTATTTCCTTATTTTTCCAATCTAATTCATCTTCAAGATCTTGAATCACTTCTTCTAATTCATTACAATATCGTCTTTTTTCCCTATCATCCGTTAAGTTTTTCCATTCTATCCTTACCTTATCCAGTTTTGATTCCCTTTTAGGAAATTCAAAATCTGTATCCTCCAACATATAACCTCCAATCAGAGTTGTTAATCACTCAAAATAAACATCAATAGTTAAATCGGGTTCGTGGAGGTATGATAGTGGAAGGGAGTGAATATTCTTCCATGAAACAAGGTTACAATTCCTTTTATCTCTAACTCCCTTCCAAATCTTTAATTATTAAATTCTACTTAACCCTCCTCCCATAGAAATTTATACCATCATAGTGGACATTACTCACCAATCCTTTGGTTTCATCCAACTCATCCGCATCAAAGAACTCTTCTTCTTCCTTACCCTCTTGTATCTGGTGTTTCATCATTCTTTTGTATGCAATGGTCATAGAATTAAACATCAATGCATAATGGAATTTTGACCTTTCATCTTCACTTAATTCACCTCCATAATCCTGTCTCAGTTCTTCTGCGAGAGTTTCTGCAAATTCCTTTATATCGTCTGGTTCTTCTATTTCCTCTATGTAACTTCCATAGTATTGATTAACAGTTTCGTAACCTTCCCCCAATTCTTCTGCAAAAAGTTTAGTTAAAATATCTTGTTTCATAATTCAGTAATTTATAAATTCTACGGTTCCAAAAATAAAACAGGTAGGTATGGACATTCAAGTGGGAACCTCAAACAATTTTGAAGTGGTGACATTAAATAATAGAGTCCAATCATTAATATTACAAATACTGCAATAATTATTAAGGTTTGTTTGGAACTCATTTTGAAAAGGTTGTGAGACTAATTTTTCCCACCGAAAAATTTTCTGGAAAGCAGACATGGGATTGTATTTTGAGAAATCCTAATGTGAAATCCCTCTAAAAAAGGTGGTGTATCCTTTTATCTCTAACTCCCTCCCGACATTTAATCTTTAATTGATTCATCATCTTGTTCTTTATCAATTAGACCAATTTTAATTAGAAATATTTTCCCATTTACATATACTGTAAAACAAATACATCCCACAAGAACAATTGAACCTACCTCTAAAAGAACGTCTACTATTAAATCCATTATAGATAATCTTGTAGATGTGAAAGTAAATACATTATTACCAGAATAGAACCAAAAAGGTTTTTAATTAAGATTTTTTAGGGAATTCTCGACAAGTTCCATCAATGTTTCTCAATATCGGAGGACACCATTTTTCCCATTCTCCTGTGATAGGATCTTTTTTGACAGATTCATTCCATATATTATTGACACAACTTGAAAGAAGTAACAGAAAAATCAAAAAAAGGGGAAACCGCATCTACTGTTTCCTTAATCTAATTTTGAAATGGGTTTTCAAAACTGGAATACCCAGTTTTTTCTGTAAGGTGTAAGAGATCCATTTTAGACATGTCAAATATTTCCGATGACGTGTATGTTGTCAAAGTAAGGTGATGTGAAGTAGAGAGTGTTCATTTACCCAAACAAAAATAGGAAATCTTCGATATGAGTAAATGCATACATTACTACTAAAATAAAACCTATGATAATGATGGTTCTTCTATTTCTCATCCAATAATCTAAGTCCAATCAATCTTCAATTTTTTCCAATCAATCCCCCAATCTATTTTTTCTACACATTCCTTCAACAAAACATCTGGTTTCACCCCTTTCATATAGACATTACCACCCATTCCTTTTTGTGAGTGACCTTGTAAGAAATCTATGTATCTTGGATTGACATTTTTATTCGTACAAATTGTTTCCACCGAATGACGAAATGAATGAAAAGATAGTTTCCTTCCTCCATTTTTCAGTCCAATCTTTTTCAAGTATTTTTCATTAAAAAATCTACCAAAGTTATGACTATATCTACCAGCAACCTGTGTCAATTCGTGGAACACTCTTTCGTGTCCTAATTTTTTTATATGTTTTACATACCTGACAAAACCAAGTGTTTCTACCAATACTGGATGTAGTGGAATATCCCTTTCACTATAAGGGTTCTTTACTGTAGTTTTTTCTTCTCCATATTCACCTTCTTCTCTAATACAATAGACCCAAACACCATTTACTTTTTTTATGTGTTCAGTCCGCATCATACACAATTCTTCCAAACGACATCCTGTGAGAACTCCAAGTATAGGAACAAAATAATGTGGGTATTGAATGGTATTTTCTCTACCAGTAGGATTGTCAAATATTGCAGGGAGATAAGTTTTAGGATTGAAAATCAAATGTAAGTCATCTTCTGTAAACTCACCCCTCCTGTCTTTTCTTTTTACTGGATTTACTCTTATAGATTGTGACTTGAATACATTTTCACTTACATATTCAGGATACTCATCAACAAAGAAGTTCCAACAACTTGTCATCCTTGAAATAAGTTTTGTCTGGTTGTCAAAAGACATCTTATCACTTGGTGGAATATCTAATTCCATAATCTCTTTAAGTGTCTTATCTCTATATTTCTTTACTCTTTTCCTGTTCTTTGGGATTTTCAATAAAGAATTACGAAAATCTCTACCGTCAATCTTTGTATATTCACCTATAGGTTTATTACCAAGTAATTCAATTACATCTTTATATGTTTCTATGGTTTCACCAATAGTTCTTTCCCTTCGTTTATTATATCTCATTCTTTCTATATGTTTAGGGAACATATCACAGAAAAAAGGGGAATCAACCTTGTATGGTGGTTCAATCGGTAGGGAAGGAAAGTCCATTAGAGAACAGGGTGAAGAAAACACTTCTATCGGTTCTGGTATTTCTTTATCATTTGATTTCCCAAACAATTTCAACTTCCACTTTTCCTCTAATTCTTCCAAGTATTCATCATCTTTTCTTCTTACACCTTTTAGTAAATCTCTTTTCCAACTTTCCCTAATGACTTGTAAATCAGTCCACCTTGAAATCAACCCTTTATATTCATAATTCTTTTTGTCTGGTTTCAAGTCCTTGTCCTTCAATATTTTATCTACTTCTTTCGCAAGGTGTTCTGTAGTTCCCTTGAAATCATTTTGTAATCTTTCTATCAGTTTATTTTCTTTCTTATCAATCTCATCAATCCTATCTTGTAGTTCTTTTTCATTCCATTTGTTGGTTTCGTATTCATATAGATTAATGTGTTTGATTGTCCGTCTAACTTTATCTCTCAAAATCACTTTCACAACTTCTAATGTAATGTCCTGCATAAAACCTTCTCTTACTTCATCAAAAATATATTGAGTTGTCTTATAGAGATTGTAAGATATTATTTTACTGTGTTTATATGAATTACTCTTTAATGAAATTGAAAATTGTCTCTGTGGGAATATCTTAACTAAATCCTTAGGGATTTGACATCTAAAAAGATATTGTTGGTAGGGGAATTTGTTCATTTTCAAGTAAGTCCTATTAACCATAAATCTCCTTTGGGTTGAATTGTTTTTCAACTTAATAAAGAGATGTCTGAAGTAAGACTGTTTTGAAATGAATTACTTTATCCTTTTACGGACACTTGTGGAAGGGTCGGAGAGTGTGGTAATTAGAATGGTGAGTATTTACAAGAGTTTGTGTAGAAATGGACTTTCGTAGAATGGTTAGAATGAACAGGGGAGACTCGAAGTCCCACGTCCAAAGAACACTAGACCCTGAACCTAGCGCGTCTACCAATTCCGCCACTACGGCCTCATTCACGACTTATTAATGCTATCTTACTGCACAAAAACTAGCAACTATTTTGTGCGGTCATGTTAAACTTGAGCCTGCTTTGCTCAAGATATAAACTACAATTGACTGTCCATAAAATAGCTTAGAATTCACCCAGTGTCTAAATCAGGAATTCAGGAATTAATATGAAATCCAGAAGCTGTTTTGGTGAACTGACATTTCGGCCGTTGGGAGAAATCTTAATGATATTAGTGTTATCACTTAGACAACAATTCTCGATTATCTAGACGTGAGGCGGTGTCAGGAGAGTGTGCAGCAACAGCTAATATCAACAGACTTAACAATTAAAAACTGATCATTATAATAGAATTCCATGGACAACTTTATTCAGGATACATCCGCAAAATTAAAAGAATGGGGTGCTCTTTTTCAAACTCAGCGTCAAATTCAGTTAGCGGTACTGGCAGCGTATTTACTTCTCTGGCTCTTTTATTCGGGAAGCCTTACTACAACAATCTGGGTCGGAGTTGGGGTTGGTTTAGGCTGGATGATTGGACGAGGCAGTGAGCAGAAATTATAAAATGCCGAAATCCATTTTAATCACAGGTGCCAGTTCTGGAATAGGACGCACGCTGGCTTTTGAATTTTCACGCAGAGGTTACGCACTTGGTTTATGCGCCAGACGGCTTGAGTTGCTCGAGTCTCTGCGTGACGAGTTGGGAGGAGAAACTCAGGTCGCCATAGCTAAACTTGATGTGGCGGATTTGGAAAGAGTTCCGGAAGTGTTACACAAACAGGCGGACGAACTTGGCGGAGTACAGATTGTAATTGCCAACGCTGGTGTTGGCGAAAGGAGTTATCCTGGTGAGGGCACATTTCACCTGGACAGTAAAGTCATCGAAATAAATGTACTCGGTGCAATGGCCACCATAG
>Ga0208524_1000828_pt1 | contig 15473 bp, 39 predicted proteins | sample ETNtaG_28_FD_185779 | JGI IMG/M metagenome (GOLD analysis project Ga0208524, IMG submission 185779) | Marine microbial and viral communities from oxygen minimum zone, Eastern Pacific Ocean - ETNP201406SV61 (SPAdes) (version 2) | ecosystem: Environmental > Aquatic > Marine > Oceanic ... | reverse complement strand
AAATTTCAATACTCAGCGATATAGGTTTGGAGTATAGTTATGGCTTTTCATCACGGACCGTTTAGCAGTGACAGAACTATAGCAATAACAGAGAATTTAGTATTCTATGTTCACCCTGGTAGTACATCATCTTGGCCTGGGTCAGGTACAACTTGGTATGATATAAGTAATAATTCAAATAATGTTACACTTATCAATCAGGAAGGTGGATTAGATGGTGAAGCATTCTCTCATAATGGTCTAAATCAGTATGGCACGATGAATGGTTTTGCTGGAGTATTATCTACTGGTGACGCCTTTACAATCTCTATATGGTTTTACAGTAATTCTGGTACAACAGCATATAAATACTCCAGACAATTATGGTCTTGCCATGATTCAAGTTACAACAACAAAGCACGAGTAGCTCTTAATTGTGTCAACGGTGGTACAGGATATTTTGTACCTGGAGAATGGGACTCACAGGTGGATGATACTGTTGGTAGTACTAGTTATAGGGATTCAACTTGGCATAACTTAACAATAACTAGACCAGCTGGTAGCAACCAAACTGGTACATGGCGCACTGATGGTTCTTCAGATGGTACTAAAACAATCAACCCACCATGGGATGATGTAGCTTATGTTAGTATTGCACAGGAATGGGATGGAGGACCTACAGTTTCAGATGTTTGGCAAGGATGGATAGGAAGCATTGCAATATATAATACGGCTTTATCAGCAGTTGAGATAAGCCAGAATTTTGAAATACAAAGAGGGTATTACGGAGTATAGTTATGGCTGTACATTATGGACCACAAAATCCTCCAGTCTATACCTTTAATGGTGCTGACTATTATTTAGCAATTGATGAAGGAACAAGTGGATATGGAGGTACTGTTGGTGGAGATGCAACAGAGGCGAATGGAGATTATCTTAGTTTAACAACAAATGTAAATTCTCAAAGTGGATACATTGAATATTCTGGTATATTTCCTGGTAGTCGTATGTATACTACATTCGATACTTACGCAGGTGGTGGTACTGGTGCTGATGCTATTTGGTTCTGGTGGGGTGCTACTAGTCGACCAAGCAGCGAAGATGATACAAACCACGGTGGTTATTTGTTTGCAATGGATGAATATGCCGGGAATAAAAATTTTCTTGATTGGGATGGTACTAGACTTCATACTGAAAATGTGAGTGATGTTGATGATGGTAATTGGCATAGTTGGACTATTGAATGGAATGGTAGCAGCAGTTGGGCTATTAAAGTTTGGAAGGATGGTTCATATGTATTTGGACGTAATGATAGTGAACGTACTCTTACTAATCCATCAACTATAGGATGGGGTGGCAGAACAGGCGGATCAAATAATCACCACAGAGTTAGAAATATGAAATTTTATGTTTCTACAGACGATGGTACAATATAATGGCACGAGATATATTTGGTAATAGAAAAATAACTAAAGAAGATATGTACACAAGGAAAAAGGCGTTTACAGCTTCAGATTTTAGATGGGCATATTTCAAGATGTTTTTAATCTTACTGTCTGGATATGCTTATTTGCACTTTATAGTAATGGGATGGACGTGGTAGGATATACAATACCAATTATAATATCTATGTTAATGAATCCAAGTGAGCCACCAATGGCACCGGGAGATTATCAGATTATAGAATTATCTAAGGTATATCATCATATAGAAGATGATGTTTGCTTAGGTGTAGAAAGCATAACAAAGAAATGGGAATGGTCTGAAATGCCAGATTCAAAAGATATAGCAGTACATCGTTATGAAATTGTAGATATTCAACCAAACAAGATTTTAGAATTATTCTGTGTTGTACACGAAAAATATGAACAAATAATATACAAAACGAAAGAAACAAAATGAGTACAAAATGTTTATTATGCACAGCAGTGGTAGGATCAGGTCAAAAATTTTACGATCATCTTGAAGATGTTCATATGATGCCAATACGACGAAAGAGAATTACTCATGTAGGTATTGATAGACACGGAAAGGAGAAGGGTTTAGTGCAAGAAGAAACACATGATGAGTGCATGGAAAGATTTAAATTTAATCATAAAGAATATGGGACGGAATTATGTTGGTGTCCAGATTGTGTAGGTGGAGAGACATTAGCTAAAGTAAATAAAGCTAGTGCTGGACATGGTCAATTATACGTAAAGGGAAAACATAAATGAACACGAAGAAATATATTATACCAGAGAACTGGATTCACGGGATGTCATTAGAAAGAAAAGGACTACTAAAATCACAACAACGTTGTAAACCTATGCCAATAAGATTATTACGTTGGATTACAATTATTGCAATAACAGCTATGTTTTGTACAACATTTTTACGAGGCCAAACATATACAGTAGGAGACACTGTAGATAACTTTGGTTCAGAGATATGTGAGAACGGTGAAGGATACTGGGATTACGATACAGATGGTTTAAATAAAATTACATGGATAAACATATTCACATCGTGGTGACCAAGCTGTCAGGCGGAGGCTCCGCAAACAGAAGCAGTATGGCAACAATACTTGGATGAACCGGTAGTAATGATAGCACACGGTTTTGATTGGACATCCTATAGTTGTGAAGGATGGGCAGATGCATTCGGTATTACTTATCCAATATTAGATGGTGGTTCAACTGGTGGAGAAATTTGGAATGCATTTGGTAATGGGTACATACCACATAATGTTGTAATTGATGGAGATGGAGTTGTATTATATTCTCAATCAGGTTTCAGTTTAGCTGGTATTATTGCTGCAATAGAAGATGGTTTATCTTATCTTGAAGTTGATACTGATAGTGATGGTATGCTAGATGAGAACGATAACTGTCCAGAAGATTACAACCCAACACAAGCAGACACAGATGAGGATGGTGTAGGAGATGCTTGTGATCCATGCAACAATTTAGTATGGACTAGTGGTGATTTAAACGCAAATCTAACACTCGACATAGCTGATGTTTTAATATTAGTTAACGTACTAATCGAGGGAAACGGGCCACAGTGTCAGATTGAAGCAGCAGATATGAACAGCGACAATCTAGTGAATGTGCTAGATGTAATAGTAATAGTTCAGTACATATTAAATGGTACAGAGGTACAAGCGATACAGTGGTTGGAAGAGAATACAAAGTACCCTAATTACATCTCTATGAAGAGTATAGAACTTTGAAACCAACATTCTTATTTTTAGGAGCACAAAAATCCGGATCTACTACATTTATAAAATACATTGAAGCACATCCTGAGATTTATTGTCATAATACTGAAATTCATTATTTTGACAAATTAAAATATAATAAAAATAATCATGCAAATTATGAAATAAAATTTAATACCAATCATAAAGTAATTGGAGAAAAAACACCATCATACTTGCCACTTGAATATGTAATAGACAGAATACATGAGTATAACCCTAATATGAAATTAATAATATTCTTAAGGGAGCCTATACAAAGAGCATACTCTCAATTTAATATGATATCAAATTCAGGAACAATAATAAAATCACGAAAGAATGACAGAGCATCATATGAATGGTTTCCTGAGACTAGAGGAATGAATCGTAATGATGCTTTTACAATGACAATAAAGAAACATTACCAAAAAAAATCGCACCAATTTGCAAAGAATAATCTACCTCGGTTAAATGTCGTTAAAACAGGATATTACGATGAACAAATTGCATATGTATACAATAAGTTTTCCTATAATAATGTACATATTAAAATATCTGAAGAAAATAAAGAGGATCCTCTAAATTGTTATAACGAAATATTTGATTTTTTGGGTGTTAAGAAACTTAATTTTTCTGATATAGAACATATTACGAATGCTCGTGTTGCACATTATAAGAAGCCTCTTAATTTATTAAATAAAAAACTGTTATATGAAATATATAAACCGCATAACAAAAAATTATATGAACTTCTTGGAAGAGAGAAAATAAATATTTGGGAAGAATACTATAGAACAATATAAAAAAGTGAAAATAAGTGAAAATAATCCTTTACTTTGTCGCGAAAAAGGCTTAGATTCTAATATAAAATAAAGGTTACAAATGATTACTTACTTACTTTACACACTAACAATTATGGCTTATCTTTGGATAGGTATAAAAGATCCTGCGGGATTAATGCCAAAGGCGGCTAAATAATGGCTAAGAAAATAAAAGTTAAAAGCGCTGCTATGCAGGCATTACTCGATATGCAAAATGATGGAGCAACAGTTGAGATTACTGTTGGTGAGAATACTAAAAAAACTAACTGGGTAAACACTGGCCCAGATGATAATTATCTCGCATATTTAGTGGGTGATATTGAAAATACTACAGATGGTTTAGATGAGGTTTCTGATTACGATGATATTGAAGTAGGAGATATGTTTTTAGATTAGTTATGAAAATAGAGCACTCAGACAAACATATTTATGAAGATATGATGGAGTTAGTTATCAATCTTCAGACATCAAATTCTACTAACGATAAAATTGAATGTTTAGAGCCAGTTAGGAATAATCCTGAACTTATGTCAATACTGCATTATATGTACAATCCATATTATCAATATTATCTATCTTGGAAGAATATCAAGAAACGATCTGATCTGAAATGTGAGTATTATGGTGATATATGGACATTACTAGAACTGCTCAAAGATAGAACAATTACAGGACACGATGCAATTAGTACTGTCAATGGTTACTTATCACATCTTCCTAAAGAGTATCACTGGCTTGTAGAGCTTATATTTGAGCGTAGTCTCAAGGCACGTGTAGATACTAAACTAATTAATAGGGTTATGCCTAATTTGATTCCATCATTTAATGTTGCACTTGCTTCTAAGTTTGAAGATGTTGCACATAGAATCGATTGGAATGATGAGTGGTTTTGGTCACGTAAGCTTGATGGTGTTCGTGTTATTGTTCGTATTGAAGATGGCGATATAAAGTTCTTCTCTAGATCAGGTAAAGAATTTCATACATTAGGTAATTTAAAAGTTGCGCTTAAAGAAAATATGGTCTATGACAACGTTGTTTTGGACGGTGAACTATGTATTGTTGATGAAAATGGTGATGAAGATTTTCAATCGATCATCAAAGAGGTTCGTCGTAAAGATCACACAATTGAAAGCCCTGTATTAAAGATATTTGATATGCTAACAATTGAAGCATTTGATAGTGGTGAAAGTACTATTACTTTTAAAGACAGATTAGCTAATATATGTGAATGGAATATTCCAAGTATAGGAATTGTAGGACTAACAATGCAACCCGTTATTGATGAAGATCACGTGTACACACTGTTAGAATCTGCTACTAAGAACGGTTGGGAAGGAATCATGATTCGTAAAGATGCACCGTATAAGGGTAAAAGAACTAATGATTTGCTCAAGGTGAAGAAGATGCATGATGATGAATACGTTGTACAAGATGTAGAGTTTGGACCATTTCGTATTATAGATTCTGAAACAGGATTAGAAGCTACAATTGAGACTATGACAAATGTTATCATTGAGCATAAGGGAAATGTTGTATCAGTTGGTTCAGGATTTTCATTGGATCAAAGGGATAGATACTTTCATTTTCCAGAAAAAATTATTGGTAAGGAAATCACTGTACAGTATTTTGAAGAATCACAGGATAAGACAGGTAAGTACTCACTTAGATTTCCTGTTTGTAAAACAGTTTATGAAGAAGGTGTTAGAGTGACCTAATAAAAATTAGAAATAAGGCGCTTTTACAGGATATATATATAATATATATAATATTTAAAGGAGATAAATAATGGCAAAAGCAACTAAAAAACGTGTTAGCAAAAGAAAAAAGAAAGCAGGATCTGAGGATATTTTTTGGACAAAGATCGTGGAGGGCTTTAAGAAATTTTGTAAGTCACCGTTTAAATAGAAAGATATAAATGATTTTAGATAGTTTACTGGCAGGAGTTATGCTCTTTAGTTCTTTTGCCATGCGATCACCAAATGTACAGCCAAATCCAGATGACTATGAATTTAGTATTGGATTAAGTCATAGTAATTTCTATATTAATCGTCAATGGGAACGAGAACTTGGCGGAAAATATATTGATGATTTAGTTTGGGCAAAGTTAGATGGTGCTGGCGTATATTTTAAGCCAGAGTACATGAATAAAGAAAGTCAGGAAGTTAAGTATGCGAAGATGGACTGGCGTAGATCGTGGCATGATGCAACGTTTGGTTTTACGACCCGTTCTACAACCGATGCACTAGATGTGTATAATACATTTGCTTCTGTTGGTATAAGCAAGAAGAAAAAATATAAGAATGATAGGGTAGAAGTAGAAATATCATTCGATGGTTATATGCCACCAGACGAGAGTGGAGAAAATACTACATTTGAATTCGAAGATAAGTTTAAAGTGTCATGGCTAATTACAAAGAAAGTTAAGATTTATAATATGGGTGAAGTTGCAAAACTAAAAGGCAAAGACTATTACAAAGCTAAGATAGGAATAGAGGTAAGTTTGTAGTGAAAATTGAACGCAAACCATTAATATACCACATAATAGATTTATTAAAAGCAGTGACAAATTATTTATCTTATAGATTCACAGGTTATGCTGTTAATTGGGATGACGAACCAGACTATCCGTATAATACAGAATTTGGTGACGGTCTTACAGACGAAGAGATGGAAAAAATTGATGAAGAAAATAAAAGACGTTATGATGATGAGGTATTAGGAATATGAATATAATAACACAATTTATAGCATTATTGTTTATAGCAAATATTATCGCATGGTTTCAGATACAAGGGCAATTCATGTCAGGAGCATGGGGAGAGTGGTTATCTAAAGACTGGGTTGTGATTGTCTTAGGCGTTCCAATAGGTTGGATGCTTTGGAAAACAGCTTTTTTGTCATACCAAATTTTTGGTGCTGTATGGAATGTTAGAATGATTGGTTTCGGAATGGGAACTTTTATTTTTGGAGTAATGACTTGGGGCATACTAGATGAACTACCTGGTTGGCATACAGGCATATCTATAATTTTAGCTGTAGCAATTATTATGTTACAATTTTCAAATCTTACGCTTAAATAATGGATTATCAAGACGTATATGATGTAGTCAGTAATCAAAAGGTTAAGAAAATTAGCCTAATGTCTAATGTAAAATTTATTGTTAATATGCTTTCTCTTCTTGGAGCCGGAATTTATGGTTGGTTTACAATGGAAAGTAGAATAACAAACCTAGAAGAGGCGATGGAAAAGCAAGCAAGCATTGCTAATATATCTGCTGAAATAGAGTTAATGAAAAGAGATCAGGAAATAGAAGAGTTGAAATTTAAAATGCAACTTGACTCATTGAGGAATAATAAATGAAGTACGAACATTTATCAGGTTACGCACAATTTATTTTATTAGCTGACCAAGCTAGAGGTATATCAGGAAATTTATCTTCATACTTAGCATACAAAGAAGTTCTAAAAATTTTAGAAGAATGTAGCAAGAGTGATACACCGTCAGTTCATTGGAAAAATGAGCTAATAGAAAAACCAGTAACAAGAATGGAAGCAGTTAATATTTTAGATAAATTAAAGAATAATAAATGGGATCACTCCCTTAAAAAAATTGCTCGTGTTTTTAAAATAGAATTTAGATAGTATGTCATATTGTCATAGAGCTGTGTCATTTTGTCATTAAAAGAGCTTTGGCACGGTTTTTTCAGTATAGTACTAGAGTACGCCATATTGAATGGGTACTCATAAGTTAGTTCATAGAATAACAATAAAGGAGAAATAAAATGAGCTTAGTAGTCAGAAAACAAGGTTTTCCCACAATTTCAAGAGAAAACTTCTTAACCCCTTTCGATCACCTATTTGATAGGTTGTTTGAAAACAACTTCCCAGATTTTATGAGCGAAGTTGGTGTAAAACCTTTTGAAGGTTCTGCATATCCGAAGGTCAACGTATACGAACATGATGATTTAGTTGGCGTAGTTGCCGAAATTCCAGGCATCGCAAAGGAAGATCTTACAATTGATGTAGAGGATGGTGTGTTAACAATCAAGGGCACGAAACATGGCGCCATAGGAAGAGCTATGGAGAAAAATGCAATTGTGATTCGTAAGGAACTCAAGCATTCAGCTTTCGAACGTAGGTTTACATTGGGTGAATCATTAGACGGTGATAATATCACAGCCAAGTTTAAGGATGGTATTTTGTCTATTGATATTCCAAAGATAGAACCTGAAAAACCAAAACGTAACTTTGTGAAAATATCATAATACAGGTTATAGAATAAATAAAATAGGGTTCGGAGCTAAGGCTCAACCGATTTTTAGTCTCCACTATATAACGACTTAAAAAACGACAGAGCCCTATTTTATAAAGTTTAATAGGAGGCAAACATGCCGCTAACAAAAAAACAATGGTTAAATCAGACAGTAATGTGTGATGAATGGGGAAGACCACCATCATTAGCTGATGTTCCATTAACTTACATGTCACGTGATAAGGCTTTTAAAAAACAAAGCAAAAATCCATCAAAAAAAGATATTGATACTTTATACAAAAAATATTTAAGTGAAAATAATTAGTGTTGGAGATGATAGGTATATATTGAGAGGGACAATGAAGGTCTCCTCAGTTGATAAAGAAGGCATAGAAGTATGGAAACAGCGATGGAATGCTGATAATGTATTAAGAAATGGTGGCGAATATTACTTCTGCAATAAGATGATCACTGCAGAATATACAGATATTTAATATTATGAAAAAGAGTTCAAAAATATTCCCATATATAGTTGCATTAAGTGCTGTATTGGTAGCTTTTAGTGCAGCTTTCTTTTCAGTATTTGGTTTATCAAAGTTATTTGCTGGTGCACGGTTGTCAGTAGTTATCATGGCTGGAAGTCTTGAGTTTGCAAAGTTAGTAACTGCATCTTTTCTTTACAGATATTGGGATAGGGTGCCCATATTTTTGAAGAACTATTTAATTATAGGTACTACTGTTCTTGTATTAATCACATCAGCTGGTATATTTGGTTATCTATCTAATGCATATCAAGGTGCAACAACTGAGTTTGAAAAGCAGTCTACAATATTAGTATTTAAAACAGATCAGTTAGAACAATTGCAGGAAGACAAAATATTTTTAAAGTCTGAATTAGAAACTGCGATATCAGAGTTACCAGATAATTTTAGGACTGCAAAAAAGAAGTTAAGAGAAGATTATCAACCTCAAATTACAGAACTCAATCAGAAAATATTAGATACAAAGCAATCGATGGGTGAATTAAAAACAAAATTAGTGGATACTGGTGTTGATGTTGGACCTGCTATTTATTTGGCCAGAGTATTTAATACAGAAATAGATACAGTTGTAAAATGGTTTATATTCATATTAATATTTGTGTTTGATCCATTAGCAGTTTCATTAGTTATTGCTGCTAATATGGCATTTGAAATAGGCTCGGGTAAAAAAGAAGAAAAATCGGGAGACTGGAAAGAAGCAAATGTAGCTGACTTAGATAAAATAGAAGGAAAAAAATGGTGGGAAATTTATAAGGATAAGAAGCCCGAAGTACATGAAGAATTAAAGCATAAGCAAACAGAAGTACATAAAAAATTAAATGAGTTAGAAAAGGGTGGAGTTTCTTTGGAAGAAAAAGTAAAAAAAATATAAAAAAAACCTTTACGCGTATAGCAAAACGGTGTTAAGTTCTAATATGAAAAAAATTATGTGGAAATATTTGAATTGGGTATTATGGTTTTTATTGGTAGTTTTATGGAATTTCTATTATCCTAATGCGTTACCTTATGAAGATTGTGTTGTAACAATTGCTTTAGCAATATTTTTTAAAAATTTTGAATTAATAAGATATGGGAAGAAGAAGATCAGTTAAATCAAAAAGGGATTTTGATCCTGACGCAACATTGATAATGTCAATGTGCAGTACACCTGGGTGTGGATATGAAGAACGAGTTGATGATTCTGCTACATGCATAATTTGCTCTAGATGTGTTATGAAATTGTGTATTAATTTATTAAGTGAAAAAGAAAAATTAAAATTATTTGGAATTACAGGTAATTCTAGTAAATTATCGGGTAAACCTCGTGGGTGGAGATGGATGAATGAATTTGTGGACAAGACGGGAAACGTTTACCACAAGGGCGTGGAGCAGCCAGAATTAAAAGGTAGTAGGCCAATTACAGATGTTGTTGCCATCAAAGCAAAACAACGTGCCAATAAAGAGAAAAGACTATTATCAGAAGAAAAGAAGCTACTAAAGATTGCAGCTGAAAAGAAAGAGATCAGGAAGGCAATTAAAAAACAAAAAGATTTTTTAGATCACAAGGTTAAGAAATGAAAGATAAATGTGTGTCATGTGGAACTGAAACGCTATATGATAAAACAGAACATGTAGATTTTAGGTTGGGTTATATTGAGGGTGCTGGACAATTATGCTTAGATTGTTACGGCAAAATCTACGGTCATAAGCATAAAAATGTTACAAAGAATGAACATAGGCATAGTAGGAAGTCGTCGTAGAAAAGATTATTGGAATGTTTGGGAGCTCATAGAAAAGCTACCGAATAATTCAGTGATCGTATCAGGAGGTTGCAAAGGTCCTGATAAATGGGCAACAGATCATGCTAAAATAAAAGGAAGAAAAATAATAGAATTTCTTCCGGATCTTCCACCAAGTGGAAGTCCACGATATGAATTTACAAGGGCGTATTACGCGAGAAATAAAAAAATTGCAGAGAATGTGGATGTACTTTACGCATTCGTGGCACCTGATAGGAAAGGTGGAACTGAAAATACAATAGGGTATGCAGAAAAACTTGGTAAGGAGATTCACATTGTCTAAGACAAAAAAGAAAGTAGGTCAGTTTGATAACTACAAGAAATGGACAACCACTGAAGGATGCACCTTCATGGCTAAAGATAAAGAAGATGCAAAATTGTATCTTAAAAAGGCAGGAATCACGGATAGTTTTAAAGAAGTAGAGGTAAAAATACTTGACTAGATTTTCATATCATCAACACGACATAATAGATTGTCTTAAGAAGGACAATCCAGTTATCAATAAAAAGCTAAGGAAGGTATCAGTAGATGAAGGGCTTCATATCGCAAAAGATTTATTCAACATACTCGCAAAGAGGAAGGATGGAATTGGTCTTGCTGCTAATCAAGTTGGTATCAATGCCGCTGTTGCTGTGGTTAATGTTCGGGAGCCACTTATTTTAATTAATCCTGTCATTGAAGAACAATGGGATGAGATAGATTATTATGAGGGTTGTTTATCATTTCCAAAAAAAGGTGTTCATACTAAACGATACAAAAATGTAATAATAAAAACTGAACAAGAAGAAGGTGGTTGGTATTTTAGCGGAGAAGGAAGTGGTGAAGAAGGCAAAGGATCGTGGGAAAAAGATAGACACAAGCAAGATCAAGAACAAAGAATATTAGAAGCAGTTTGCATTCAACATGAGATTGATCACCTAAACGGTAAAACTATTATGGACAGAGAAAATAAACCAGAACCAATAGTAAGTAAAAAAATATATGGAAGAAATGAAATCGTTGGTATCACAGATGGTAGGGATTATAAAGAAATTAAATACAAAAAAGCAAAACCACTTTTAGATAGTGGCAAATGGGTAGTATATGTAGGAGGCCCGATAACATAATGGATGAGCCGCTAGATTTAAATAAGAAAAGAGTAATCCCAGAAATTACGTATAGTGTAGTTGAAAATTTAGGTTGGGATTCTAAAGACAAGAAACAAAGAAAGATTGGTACAATTACTCAACTTCAATTCTTAGATTTACAAGATGAGATGGAACTAGTCGATAAGGATCATGATAAATTAAAATTAACTGATGATAAGACAGGTGAATTATTATTAGAATGTAAGGTGGGTGATAAGTATCATCAACTGCTTTTGGAAGTTGGATTGAATACAGTGCTAGATCAAGTTTTGAAGTGGGATACTTTTTGGGAATCTGAACATGGTTTGATGTTTGGTCACAAGGAATCTGACATAGATGAAGAGTGGACTCCGTTGGATGAAGGAGATTATGTTGAAGAAAATAGCAGAAAGAGTTGATAAGTGGAGTTATGTTGGTGGTCATGTAGGTCACCTATGGAAAGATTTAAGTGGACAAAAACACAATAGTATTAGTGACATTCTAGAAAGATATTGGAAACGAAATAAACAGACAAAATTTATAATTGATTGGGAACGCGGAGAATTATTAGTATATGAAAAATAAAAAGAAAGAAAAACCAAAAAAAGAGAAACCTGTTTTTCATAAAAGTTCTGATGCTGGCAAAGGTGATGTACCACGTATGGATATATCACAAGAAGAATGGGGAGAGAAGTGGGACAAAATTTTTGGTATTGGAAAATATAGGAAGAAAAAATGAAGGATACAAAAATAAACTGGATAAACACTTTAATTTGGTTGATATTAATTCCTGCAATGTCTGCATTGTCTTGGTATGGAGTTTACAAATTAATACAGTGGTTATTTTAAAGGAGAATGAAAATGAAAAAGTTACTAACAAAATTTTTGGATGAGTGGCGTAATACTGATGTACCAAATAACAAATTAGCTGAGTTGATATTAGCTTATATAGCTACTAATGGATGGTACTTAAATTTGAATACAGTTGATGGTCTTCATGAAGAGAAAGAAGATTTAGTAAAATATGCAAAAGGAGAATGGAAATGAAATTTGAAACCGTTAAATTAGAAGGAACGTATCCAAGTGATTTTGCTCCTTCTACAAAAGTTATAGAAATACAAAGACATTTTGCAGCGTATGATTGGTATGATGGAAGAATGTTGGGATCAAAACTAGATTACAGTAATAATCATGTTGATGATTTAGTAGTATACAATGCTAATATTATGATGCCACTAGTGGGTAAGGTTTTTTACGGCGATGTAAACTTGACAGAAGATTATTTGGTATTGAAAGAAGTAGCAGAATCACTCAATACAACATTATATGTGTTATGGGAAAGTGATGGAAGATTTGGTGAAGAGGATAAGCCACTGAATGAGTTACTAGGAAAGGCAGTATGGAATACTAAGGAAGAAAAGCCAACTAAAAAATGGTATTTAAATAAAAGGAAAAAATTAACATGGGATAAGGTGATATAATGGCACAAGGGATCGGTGGTATATCTAGGCCAACAAAAACTAGAAAGAAAACCAGACAGGGTCAGGGTAGAGGAACAAAATATGGCACAAGAGTTGCTAGCAAAAGATTTAAAAAAAGATTAAGAGGGCAAGGCAAATGAAAAAGATTATAATGGGTGTCTTAGATGATTGTAAAGATTCACAAATAAATTTAGCATCGAAAGTAGCAAGAGAAACTATAGCAAATCTCATTGCTATTTCATTAGAATCTAAAGGTTGTTATACTGAATATGATGATGATGAAATTGAAGTGAAAGATGCAAAGGAATCTTGGGTATGTTCTATATGCGGAAAATCTTCATGGGAAACCGAATGGGATTATATTGGATCTGGTACAAATCATTTAGGATGTGAATTAAAAACTGAAGAACATGGAATATAAAGTCTCAATTAACAAAGACTTGACTACTGTTAAGCGGGCATTTCTAGATAAAGATTGTAATCTTTTAAATAAGATTCTACCTTTTGGGTGTGGTATACTTAAGTTTTCAGGTATAAGAAGAAGAGCAAAAATTAGTGTGTACACGTGGTTTTTTAAAACGTATCATTTTAAAGTTGTAATGTGTAATACAACTGATCAACAATATTATTTTCATATAGTTAATGAAGGTGATTCACCACTTGGATTAAAGTTATGGACCAATAGATATACAATTATTAAAACAAAAGATGGATGTGAGATTGTTAATGTTGTAGAGTACACTACAAAAAATATTACTTTAGATAAAATTTTGAGTGTATTTATTACTATGATGTTCCAAATTAGAAAGTTGAAGTACAAAATGTTTTTTCTTTTTAAGAAATAATTGGAGAGTAAGATGAGAAAATCCTGGCCAGAAGAAAGACAAGAGATAGCAATGTGGCTATCAGGCTATCTATCAATGTATAAAAAATGGGTTGATAGAATTTTAGATAATGATGATCATGATGTAACAAAGAATAAAATCATAGATCTATTAGCAGAGTGGATAGCAAAGTTAGAAGAAGAAAAACTAAAAATTATGAGAATGTCTGATACAGCTCCCGAAGAGAAAGAAAATGAAATTGAAGATATTTAATAGTATGAAGAATATTTTTGAAGTATCTAACAATGCAGGTTATAGTGCTGATGCCGGTGAGCCAGATACTGGATGGCTACCTGGTGGAGATGCAAGAACGTTAGGATTTGAATCAGGAAAAGCAGAGCCGTGGTATGAGCAATTAGAGTTTGAGCAAGTAGATTTTCCTGTTGCTTCATTTATTTTTGGTTCTAAAAAAGAAGATAGAAAACGGACCGCGCTTGTTTCAAAACGAATTCCAGTCAGTAATCTTAAAGATACACTTAAGAGTATGAATATAGAAATTGAGGAAATAAAAAAGAATACTGAATCAATGTATAGGGAAGTATAATGATTAAAATAGATATTAATGTTGGTGATGAAATACTCACAGGTAAATGGAAAAATAAGAAAATTGTTGTAAAGGATATTGGTGTTGATGATCACGGTATGCCAACAATAAACGGTAAAGGAATCACAAAAATTAGAAAAGCAAAAGTCAAACAAACAGAAAATAATAGACTTGCTAGAGAAAATATTTTAAATAAAATGGAGCGTGAATAATAATATGAGCATGAGACCGTCTATACTACAAAATAATATTGATGGTGAGCCTTCAATACTAGATTGGGAATCACTGTGTTTTGAAGTAAAATATTTTTACCAAACTAATAGAGAGATGTTTGATGCTTTAACTGGCGGTGAAGAAATGTCTGTTGATGAGACAGCAGAAGAGGTTTTTATTGCATTAATATATGATTATGCAATGTCCAAAGCACAAACACAACAAAATATAAAATTAAGTTATCAATTAGCAGAAGCATAAAATGAAAGTAAATTTACCCTGGGCATTAGATCCAGATAGCACAACAGTAACTAGTATAAATTTAGCATCTTATCCATATTTAGTGACAACTAAAAAAGGAGGGTCGAATCATATGCTTTCTTATGAGGAAATTATTATGCGTTTAGAAGCTGCAATTGAAGATAAAGATTGGGAAGCAGTTGAGTTACTATTAGAAGATTTAAGAGCTTACTACCTTTCAGAAGAAGACATTGAACAGTGGACTGAGGGGTGGGATGACTAAAAAATATGGGCCCGTAACGGGTATCGACGGATGTACGTTAGCAATAGAGTGCAGCAGAGATTGAGCAGGTCTCGAATCAAAATGCTCGCAAAAACCAAAATGGCGAAGTATCGCTACAAGGGTTGG